>JAABUV010003019.1_pt1 | contig 21908 bp, 23 predicted proteins | sample 5559971 | NCBI WGS metagenome assembly JAABUV01 (sample SAMN10711881, study PRJNA513362) | rock metagenome | isolation source: Antarctica rocks | place: Antarctica: Victoria Land, Knobhead nord | collected 2015-12-19
GACTCGTGCGTGGTAGCTAGCACCCGCGGCTTTGTCATACAGGCAGCACACACCCGCATGCATGTGCCAAAAGGACATCTGCCGGTGGTGCCGCAGCTGGCTGATGCATGTGCAATCCGTGCCCAGGCAGCGCATCTCCCCCCTCTCCTGGAGCAAAAACAGGGGATGCGGCTCCATCGGAATGCCGCTGGCCAGCCGCGAGCGAATGACTCTCGCGGACGATCACTATGCCGCCTGCGAATCGCCCGGTTGCCCGGGGCTCGCAGGGGATGCCTTCTCGCTCATGGCCAGGGGCTGCATCTCGTCGTCTGGAGTGAGAAGCTTGTCTATTTTGGAGAAAACAGACAGGGTGTACGAACTATAGAACAGATCCTGTTCGAGTATAGTCGTGCCAAGCAGCCATTGTTCACGGTATGTATACCCCAGCACTTTCTTTCGGGAAGCCTGACCCCCGGTTATGGGTGAGTTTTGTGCACCGGGCATGGACTGCACCCGCCGCACGGGAGGGCAGGCTTCAAAACTGATCGGCCCAGGCGACACCCTGCGGCGAGCGCACCTGCAGCTGCATGCCGCCCTCGTCGTCGTCGTCAGCGCCGGCACGCGCCTCGGCGCCCACGGCCTCACGCAGGCGCACGCCGGCCGCGCCGCGGCCGCCGGCCAGCCCGAGCGCGGCCGCGGCGCCGCCCTGCAGCAGCAGCCAGGCGCGCAGGCCGCCGCTGCCGTCGCCACCCAGCGCCACGTCGCGCACCGGCGCGGGCGCGGGCACGGGCGCGCCCGCCTGCGCCGCGCGCAGGGCTGTGGGGCGTGAGCTGGATGATCCGCGCAGCCGGCGCTGCCGCCACATGCCAGGCATCAGGCGGGCCGCATGCCGGGGGCGGTGGGGCTCCAGCAGGGCACCGGCACGCAGCGCTTGCAGGCCAGGGCTTCATTTGCAAATTCTGCTCGGCAAAGGCCACGCCACAGGCTGAAATACAATGCACGGCAGCATAGCTGCTCATGGCCTGCTGTGCACTCTGTGTGGGTGCGCTCGCACGTCACGCGTTAACAGCAACGAGGCACGCAACGACCTCCCCTCTGCCACGCGCCTCTGCCCCGAGAGCTGACAACTCGAGAACTGTTACAGGTGGGCCGCGCCTGCTGGAGCGTCGGCGTGCCGGCAGTGCCGCCCAGAAAGTATGTTACCAGCTCGCTGTGACCGTCGGGTGCGTCCGCCTGCAGCGCGTCGCTGCAAGTCACCGCCTCTCCGCCGCAGGCGAGAGCCCTCCCGTGGCGCCACCTTGCAGTGTGCTCCCCAAAGCGGCACACGGGCGCGGCCGGCCGCCCGCCGCCGCCGCAGCAGGCCGGCCACGCCCAAACAAGGGGCTAGCAGCCAGGCGGGCACGCAGAGCTATATGGGTAGGGTAGGGTAGGGATAGGGTTCCTATCGGGCCGCGCGCCTGCACGACCAGCCAGCCGCCGCCGCCGCCGTTGGGCGCAAAGCGCAGCCGGCGCGGGGCGCGCGGCGCGCCGTCGGCGCCGGGCGGCGGCTGGTGCAGCAGGCACGCCTGCGACAGCAGGCTCCACAGGCGCAGGCTGCCGTCGGCGTAGCCGGCCGCGAGCACGTCGCCGCGGCCGGCGCGCGCGGCCGCCAGCGCCGTCACCGCCGGCGCTGCCGGCCTGTGGCGCGCGAGGGCCGGGCATCAGCAGAACCCTGATAAGGCGTTCGATAGAGCGCCGCGCGCCATGCGCCGCTGACATGCGGCGCGGGCTGTGCATGGCTTGTTGGGCCTGGTGCGCGCGGGAGCGACCGCCCGCCGGGGCACCGCAGCCTCCTAAAGCACGGCCTGCACTGCTGAGCCGGGCCGGGCTCGCCTGTCTGCAGACGGCCCGGCACGTCTGGAGGGCGGCAACAACAGCACCGCCCACGACCCTGGTAGAGTCAACAAGCGGGCGCGGCGTGCGGGCGGCCGCCCCGCAGGCACTGGTCACTGAGCCGCGGGCGTGCGGTGCGCGTGTGGTAAGCGAGGCGGCGGCGCGGGGGCGCGCCGGGCAAACAGGCCGCTGAGGTAGCTGCCGACGGTGCGCGCGGCGTCGCGCAGCTCGAACGCGCTCGCCGCGCCGCCGGTGTCAAACGCGGCCAGCGGCAGGCACCTGCCCGGCCGCAGCCGCCTCCGCTGAAAGCTTGCGAAGGGTGCAGGATGGGGGGCACACAGGACGCATGCTGTGTCCTGCCTGACACAGGCAGCGGACTGCGTGCAGACACAGGGCTGTACGGCATGGGGCTTTATGAGCGATGCGTGCGCAGCGCCCACTGGACCCAGTCGAGCGCCTAGTCGACACTGGGCATGCAGAGCACCCCGCTGTCTTGCAGGCCACACACAGCAGCGCGAGCTTTCAGGCCGCATGGTCGTCTGCGGGAGCAGCATGCACCCCGCAAGGCCTTGCCGGTCTCGAGCACTCCCCCTGGCGCCCGACACGCTCAGCCAGAGGCATGCAAGCCGGCGCCAGCCACGCCGTGCGGGACGGCACCACCAGTGACCTCCCCGGGCAGGCCATGCGGGGGGCCTGCGCACAGGATGCCGCCCTGGGCGCCGCCAAAGCAGGCGCATCCGCCGGCGAGCGCGGCCGCGGTTGGCGCGCCCAGCGCGCGCTCCGCAGCCGCCGCCGCGTCCACGCTGGCCACGCGCGGCGCGCCCGGGTCGCCGGCCGGTGGGGGCGGTAGCGGGATGCGGTGCAGGCGGCCGGCCGCATCCAGGGCCACCAGCGCGTCGCCGCCGCCCTCGTCGGCCCCGGCGGCGAGCGCGGGGCACAGCGGCGCGGGGAACGCCAGCCGCAGCGCGGCGCCGCCCGGCGCGCTCTCGGCCAGCGCCAGCACGCTCGGCTCCTGCGGCAGCGCGGGACGGGGTCGTCGGGGGCAGCGCTGCAGCAGCCGGCGGCCCGCGCTAATGCTGTCTGCGCCCTCGCCGCCCGGAGCGGCGCGCGCTGGGCGCGCGGCAGCAGGGAGCGCCGGGCGCGGCGCGGCCTCGGCAGCAAACAGCGTGATCCAGTCCTGCTGCCTGGCAGCAATGCACAGGCGGGGAGGCCGTGCCGAGCAGTGCAAGTGCTGTGTATGTCTGCCTGCGGCCTTTGTTAGGCAAACGCCGCATGAGCGCCAGCATCCCCACACACGTTTCTGCCTGGTGAGGTGCATCCACTCTGCTGCTGGCTGCGTCGCGGGGCACTCTGCAACACAGGTCTGTCAAAGCATGCGGGGTCGCACTGCTGCACTGGTGCTCCACAGGAAGGTGCGGTGCTCCTCGCCGACACAGACATGGACGCCGCTCGCTGTGTCTGCAGCGTTAACCTGCAGCACGTGCGCCGCATCGCTGCCCGGCAGCATAGTGGTCTGCATGTGGCCTGGCGACGGCGGCGGCACTGCCACCGACTCGATGTAAAGGCCGCTCGCCGCCATGCTTGCTCCCTGACACGGCAGGTTGCTGCAGGACGTAGGCTCACACCCAATGCGCCCGCATCAATGATTACCGGACTGGTGCCGCGCTTTGCAGAACACACGGGCGCGGTGTCGCGCGTGCGGCATTGCAGGACGGCCCGCAGTCTGATGCTGCCCCTTGCGCCCCATGTCCATGTCCCATGCCGTCCGCCTGTGCAGAGCATGCCTACCCAGGGTGCGCCTTCCCCGACACAGCATGTCCTTCCCGCACATTGCCTGAAAGCCAGGAGCCAGGAGCGGTCCACACCAGATCAGAGCCAGCATGGTGTCAGCACTGGCCCAGATGCTGCCCGCCAGCCTGTACAGGGCGAGCGCGCCCGGCGCCGCTCCAGCGGAGCCCGCGCGGCCCGCGGAGCCCGGCCTCGCGGCCGCGCTGCTGGCCAATGCGCGCGAAACGCCGCTCATCGCGGCGCCGATGGAGAAGAAAATTAAGCTCTACAGCCCCGAGTTCTACACCGCCTGCACCATCGGCGGTATCCTGAGCTGTGGGCTCACCCACACGGCCGTCACGCCGCTGGACGTGGTCAAGTGCAATATGCAGGCACGCACCCGGCCCCGGGCCCGCGGCGCGGTGGCAGCGAGCGAGCGGGCGCTGAGGCAGGCTGGCCGGTGCAGATCGACCCGGTCAAGTACAAGAGCATCTCCGAGGGCTTCAAGCTCACCGTCCGGGAGGCCGGCACCGCCGGCCTGTTCCGCGGCTGGTTCCCCACGCTGCTCGGCTACTCCGTGCAGGGCGCTGGCAAGTTTGGCCTCTACGAATACTTCAAAAAGTGCGGGCCGGTGGCCTGCGCAGCCCCCCCTGCCCTGATTGGGGCCGACGCGTCGCTCCGGCGCTCGTGCACTGCCCCATCGCCCGCACGATGTGCGCGCCGACACGATTATGCCGGCGGCGCGCGCGCAGGAAGTACTCCGACATGGCCGGCCCGGAGAATGCCAAGCGGTACCAGACGGGTATCTTCCTGGCAGGCTCGGCGTCCGCCGAGTTCTTCGCCGACATTGGCCTGTGCCCGTTCGAGGCGGTCAAGGTGCGCGCGCAGCGGCACGGGCTCGGCCGGCCCTGTTGCGGATGCGTTCAAGAGCACCGCCGGGCGTGCGTGGTCGGACAGCGGGGCGGGGAGGCGCTGGTGCGGGCGAGCCCTAACGCGGGGCCGGGCGTGCGCTCGCGCAGGTGCGGGTGCAGACGATGCCCGGCTACGCGCAGGGCTTCAGCGACGGCTTCCCGAAGATCATCCGGGAAGAGGGCGTCGCCGGGTGCGGGCCGCCCGCCGAAAAACAATGTCTCACTGCGGGACGCTCCTGCTCGGGCGCCGCGCAGCCTAGCTCCGGGATGCCCTGTGCATCGGCGCGAGGCGCGGGCGCTTGCCCGACGCGGGTGGGGTGGCGCGCGCAGGCTGTTCAAGGGCATCACGCCGCTGTGGGGCCGCCAGATCCCGTACACCATGATGAAGTTTGGTGCGCCGCCCACCACTGCCTGCTCAACGGGAGCTGCTGCAGGGCGTGCGCTCCGTGGGAGTGGACGCGCACCTGGCGGGCAGCGCAAGCGCCTGTCTGCAGCCCTGTCTCTGTCACCGACGCAATACCTGTTCACGGCGCCCGCTGGCTCGCCGCGACCCCGCGGCCGCGCGGCCCAGCGGCGTGCCCGCGCCCGGGCCCCCGCCCGCGTGCCTGCCGGCGCTATGCACGGCGTGCCGCGCCTGACGCGGCGGCGCCTCACCCCCTTGCCAAAATGGCTAAACAATTTTTATTATGAGAGCTCATTCATCACCGCGGCACGCGCGCGCAGCGTGCTTCGAGAACACGGTGCAGGCGCTGTACAAGTACGTGGTGCCCAAGCCCAAGAGCGAGTGCGGCAAGGTGGAGCAGCTGGGCGTCTCGTTCGCGGCCGGCTACATCGCCGGCGTGTTCTGCGCGGTCGTCTCCCACCCGGCCGACAACCTGGTGTCCAAGCTCAACTCGCAGAAGGGCGCCACGGTCGGCAGCATCGTCAACGAGATGGGCTGGCGCGCCCCCGCCCCGCCGCGCTCCGCCCCGCCCTGCCGCGCCCCGCCCTGCCGCGCCGCGCGCCGCCGCCGCCGAGCTGCCTGCCGGCAGCGGCGGCGCCCGGCTGAGTGACGGAGGCCGGCAGCGGCGTCGGTGCCAGAGAGAGCCGCGCCTTCTGGTGCTTCAGGCGTGCGTGCGTGCGGGCACACGCTGCTGTTTGTGCAACACTGGGAGCAAGCGTCTTGTCAATGAGCTGTTGCCACATCCCGAAGCCTCGCGCAGCAGCAGCCCTCCTGGGCGCTGACAGGCTGGCAGCGTGCTGGTGGCCCTGCACCGGTTGGGAGGCGCCGCCGGGTGGCGCCGCCGAACCCTGCGCGCCGCGCCGCGCTCGCCTGACCAGGCGGAGCGCCGCGCAGGACGGCGCTGTTCACGCGCGGCCTGCCGCTGCGCATCGTCATGATCGGCACGCTGACCGGCCTGCAGTGGGGCATCTACGACGCGTTCAAGGTCTACGTGGGCCTGTGCGCCCCCCGCCAACCCTGCAGTGCCTCATGCTTGGGCGGCCAGTGACGCCTGCTGCCGCTGGTCGAAGGACGCTGCGCTGCCTCGCCAGTCCCTGGTGGCCTTAGGCGCTGCCCACCGCTCCACCAGCCCGGCGCGGCGACGGGCGGTGTGCTGACCGGATGCTGTCCAGCCTGGCCGCTCCTGCGCCCTGGCTGCTGAGCGGCGGGGGCAGGCGGCCGCTCCAGCTCGCCGTCACCGCACGCGCCCCCGGTGACTCAGCGCGGCTGCGAGCGGCTGCGCAGGGTAGGCATATTCTAACCCTACTGCCTGGGCATCCGCGCAGGCCGACGACCGGGTCGGCGCCGCCGCCCGAGCCGCTGGAGAACGCGCCCGGAGCGGGCGCCGTGGGCGAGCTGAAGAGCCAGGCCGAGAAGCTGAAGGCGAAGGTGAAGTGAGCGGGGCGCGGGCCGGGGAGCCGCGCAGCTGGGTAGAGGCCGGGTGGGCTACCAAGCCCTGTTGCGCTGCGCCCTCTTGAAGTCGGCCGCAGCGCGGGAGCCGGGGCGCATGCTGCACCCTGGCGGCGGCCGCGCTCGCGCTCACGGGGCTGTCCCGTGGCCTTCAGGGCCGGACCTTTGCGGGCATGCTTGCACTGCCGCGGCAGCAGTGCCGGCCGCTGCTGGCGCAGGCTCCGGGCGCCTGTCGCCACCGCTGTGATCTGCTGCGCGGCTGCAGGCGTGCCGGGGCAGGCGGGCTGGAAGCATCAGCGTGCCACTGGGTGTGGTGCATGGCTGCGCTGCATGCGCGGACAGACTGCGCCGGTCCCCGAGCGCTCTGGCGGAGGCAGGTAGATGCACAAGGGGCCGTGTTGGCTGTGCAGAAACACTGTGCAGGGTTTGGGAGCCAGGGATGGTGCTGTCGGGATGGTGCTGTCGGCGGGCTGCGGGGTCGGGAATCTATGATGCATCAAGGCTTGCAGCCGCGCTGGCCCCCAGGCCCCAAGGCGACAACCCTGAACTCGCGCGTCCTGCGGGGTGGGCTGTGCTTGCGCCGCCTCAGGATGCTGCTGCGCGGTACAGCGCTGTGGGCGGCCGGGCAGGACCGGCGCGGGTCAGGTGCACATGTTCGACGGGGCTGGCGGCGGGTGGGCTCACCAATGTCGCGCACCTGTCATGCAAACAGTGCAATTCTTTGGGCTGCGCAGGGCCCTTCTGCCGCGAACAGCCTCGGCATGTCATGTGGGCCGGTGGAGACAGGTTCTGTGTGTGTGAGCGCCTGTGTGACCTTGACATCCGTTACAGCGCGCTGTGCATCGCCCGTGCGCAGGTGCGCACGGTGAGGCAGCAGATACTCCTCAAAGGGTGGACCCGCAGCATGCTCTCTCATCCATATGTAAACACAGCAGGGACGTTCACGCGCTTGCCCCGCGTGCGGGCGCTGCAGGGGCACGGCAGGGCTCCCAGACATGCAGGCCCGCGTGGCCGGCCAGGCCGGCTGGTGTGATAGGTCGATGCAGCAGAAGGCACTAGCTCGGCAATAGAATAAGCAAGGCAATACTGCGTCGCCAAAACAGCTACACCCAGGTGGGCGCGCGCGGGGCCGCTGAGGGCGCCCGCCAGGGCCAGGGCCGTCAAAAAGAATAAGCTGCGTCCACGGCGCGGGCGGTGTGCTGGTTTGACGCCTTGGCGAATACAGGCCAAGACATGGAAGCAGCAGTGCGCCTACACGGGGGACTGGGGATGAAACCAGTGAACAGACCCTGCGCGCCCGCCGCCAAAGCGGCCGCTGGCGCCTGATATAGCCGCACTTCGCCCGACGCAGACAGAAGCAGGGATGGAGCGCACGACGCTGAATATCGAGCTGGAAAGCCGCTCGTGGGGCAGCAGGCTACTTCACATGCGCGTCACGCGCCCCCGTATCTCACAAAATCCGCGCACCAGCCGCCGCCTCAAGCCACCCAAAGCAATGCTAAAGCAGCGCAGTACTAAAGCAGCACCCGTAAAGCCCGCTTGCTCCCGCGCCTCCCCACAACACTCTGGTAGCGCCTAGTCGGGCGCGTCAGACATATCCGGACGCTGCCAGCCCGCGCACGCCTCCTCCAAGGACGCGCCGGGGGGCCGCTGCGCCAGGTCCGCCCAAGCCAAATCACCTACCGAAGCTAGACACGCCTGTGCACATGCGGTGCGCCGGCGCAGGGCGCCCGCGCTAAAAGCACACCGGCTTGGGCCAGACCTGCACCTGCGCGTGCGCTGAGCCGCACGCCTGGCCCGCCTCCTTGCCGGCAAAGCCGAGCCCGAGGGCGCAGCTGCTTGACGCGCCGCTGTCGCTGGCCAGCGTGGCGGCCGCCAGCAGCGCGCGCCACTCGGCTCCGGCGCCGCCGAACGGCGGCCGCCGCGCCGCATCCTCCAGCGAGCGCCACACGCTGGCCCAGCCGTCGGCGCCAGGGTCTGACGCCAGGTCGACGCCGGGGTCTGACGCCAGGCCGGCGCCGGGCTTCGCGCCGCGCGCCGGCGGCGGCGGCGCGCTCTCGGCGCTGTCGCACAGGCCGGCGTCGAGCGAGAAGCGCATGCGCTGCGCCGGCCACTGCTGCACCGCGGGCGCGCCCCGCGCCGGCGCGGCGCGCCCGGCGGCCTCGGCGCGCCGGCGCTTGTGCCGCGTCGGCGGCGCCGGGTGCGCCGAGCTGCCCGTCTCGGACGCCCAGCCGTTGTCCGCGTCGCGGCGCGCGCAGCAGGCGGCGGTCTTGTTGCCGGCGTGCGCGTGGAGCAGCGCGGCCATCACGCGGCCGCTGCACGCGCTGGGCGCGCCGCCGCCGCCGCCGCCGCCGCTGCCGCTGCTGTTGCGCGCTGTCAAGCAGAAGTCGAAGCTGAGGGAGGCCGCCGGCGAGCTCGGACACGTCGTGTCGCCGCAGGCGGCCATCTTCAGGCCTGCGGAGCGACGTGAAAAGCAGCCTGAGTCTCTTTGGCAGCACGGGCTGCGCCGCCTGGGGCGCCCTCGCTGCCGCTACGTCAAGCGCCGAGGGCGGCATAGAGCGTGCTGACGGCCGTCAGGTGAGCCACACAGAAACGTAGCAGGTATTTCCTCGTCGACTTGCATCTTGCAACAACCAGCTCCCGCTGCTTATGCGTGAAGTGGAACCGACGTGCTCTCCTTGCAAGCGTTCCGGCCAGCTTGCCGGTAATGCCTTGCAGGCCTGGTGCATTTCGACAAAGTGCTCGAACTTTAACGGCAAGCTTTATATTGCACATCGTAGAAGTATAGTCGCTCGGTCCCGGGGGACTCCTCAGGACACACCCAGACCGCAGGGGGTGCCTGCTAGAAAGGACAGGGCCCGCACCGTGCGCGCAAGGCGAGGAGCGGCAAAGGTGTCGAGGTCAAGCTTGTGTCCGTGCAGTCGCAGGCAGGCGTGCTGGTCCTTCTGAAACGGCATACGGTGCGAACAGTATCGAGCGGCTGTGAAATCAGGACCAGCGGCCTCCCGCGGAAGTGCTTGCAGAAACCGGGCTTCCTGCTGGCCGAGCTGATTCATCTTTCAACTTGAAAACGTATAAAGGTGCACGCATGTAGGGTTGGAAAAGGTTTGGCCAGGAAATTCTGCCAAAGACTGCAAATTCACGTGCCTGGATCAGTGCCGTCCATCAGACTTCAAGTGCGCAAATCGCGCTGCGACATGTCGTCTCACCTGTCCTGAGGGCCCTGGAAAGACTAGCCTACCCGCTCTGGCCTGCCGACACTACGTCAACCGGCAACCATGCGCTGGTCTCACTCGCTCACTAATTGCGTTTGGTGAGGCAACATACCCTAAAATGGCAGGCGTACCCCATGTGGGACCTGCACAGAACCAGCAATTTCCGCAGGGACGCCCCGCGGTGCGGCTAACATCCTAAAGACCCTGGCGGTTGCTCCGACACGCCCACGATGCTCGCAGGCACACCTGACCTGATGAAGCCACCTGCTGGGACAGTGCCTGGCTGAGGGCGTGCCTGCTGGCGGCAACGCAGGCACGCGCAAACGCGCACTCTGGAAACCCTGGTAGCAAGCCTGGGAGGCCTCGCAGGGCCAACGACCCCGCGGCGACCCCGCGCGGCGCGCGGCGCGCGCTACAAGCACACGCCGCTGGCGTCGCGCCAGGCGAGCAGCACGCGCACGCCGCGGTAGTGCACCGCGGCGGCGCCCACCACGCACAGGTGGAACAGCTGGTGCGAGTGGAAGGCGAGGTCGAACGCGCCCGGCCACCAGCGCTCCGGCACGCGCAGCGCGTAGATGGCCGCGCCCACCTGCGCGGCGCGCGCCTGAGCGCGCTGCCACCAAGGTGCGCAGCATCGCTGGCGGCGACGGCGTACTCGCCGCGCTCCGGCCCACCGACTGACTGCAGCAGCACATCTCGCACCCCTGCGCCGACACTGTTGGCCCGACAGGCTTGTACCCTGCAAGTGTGGGGTTGAAGACATCGTTGGGGTTATGAAGGTTGATCACAGAAGCCCGATGGCGTTACCAGCTCGCGAGTGTGACCCGCAGGAGCAGCGGCGGGAGGCCGCCGGCGCGCGCGCGCGCACCAGGTAGATGGCGCCCATGGCGAGGTCGTGCGCGAACGCGCGCCGCACCGCGCGCTCGGCGCCGTGCAGCAGGAAGCTGTGGAACGCGGGCGCGATGCCCCACAGGCCCAGCCGCGGCGTCTGGAACACGGGCGCCAGCGAGACGGTGACGGTGACGACGCCTGCGCCGGCGCCGCGCAGTCGGCGCGCGCGCTCGCGCGCCATCCCCTGCGCTCAGTCCAGGCCCTGTGCCCGGTCTCCTCCGACCCTCGCGCGGCACAAGCGACCACCTGCGGAAGTGCCCTCCCGCACGCTGCAGGTGCAACTGTTCAACATGCATTTGAACATGGAGCCGGATGCATGCTGCTGCCTCTCACCCACTCAACGCGATCCATGCCTCAGCCTCGCATGTATCCAAACTAAGGGCGCTGAGCAGCGCCTGGTCTGCGCCGGAGCCCTGCGCCGCACGCGCGAGGGGCGCGCACCGAGCAGGAGCGTGGACAGCAGGTAAAAGTTCCGCAGCACGGCTTCGCACAGGAAGCCGTAGTAGACGGGCGGCACAAACGAGGTCACGATGAGCACCACGATGCCGGCATAGTCAAAGCGCCAGATCAGCTGCGCGCCGCCCCGCGCGCAGCCGTCAGCGCCCCCGGCCGCGCCCCCGGCTCTGCTTGGGGCACATCATGAGCGGTGCGCAGCTTGTTTATAAGGCAAAAGGCGCGCAGGCAAGCACCTAGCAGGCGCTGCTCATGCCATGCCAAGCAACCAACAGAGAGCATCGAGCATACATACAGGCTTCTGGAAAGCGCCTGAAAGCTCAGCGGACGCGCCGGAAGCGGGCGCGCGGTGCTGCGCGCGCGCCTGGGAGATGTGGAAGGAGCAGCAGCCGAGCAGGTGGCACACGGAGGAGGTGAGCATGCAGGTGATGGCGCCCGCGGTGAACACGTGGATGGGCCAGCGGCTGGCCGGCCAGCGCGCGCCCAGCACGCGCGCGGCGGCCGCCGCCGCGCGGCCCTCCAAGTCGCGCAGGCCCTCCCAGCCGAGCTCCAGCACGCTGCTCGGTCGGTCGCTGCCCGTGAGCACAGCGAGAGCGGCTGCATGTTAACCGCATGAGAGCGGCTGCATGTTCACCGCATGCGCTTGAGGCCCTGGCAGGGCTCGTGCCGGCCCATGGACTGGCCAATCATGGCTGTGCATGCATGTGGCTGCTTGCCGGGCACGGGGCACGCTGCTGGCATCAGGTGCACTCGCAGCGGGAGCGCGAGCGGAAGGTGTGCTCGCAGGCCCTGCATGCAAGCCATTTAAGCACGCAATGTCTCCGACACCCCAGTGAGCACGCTGCCCTACCCTACCCCTGACCCTACCCGAGCTGGGGGGCGAGGCCAGGCGGCAGCGGGGCGCGCGCCTGGCCTCCAGCGCGGCGACCTCCTCGTACGTCGCGCGCCCGAGGTGCGCGAGCCCCGCGAACGCGCTGCCGGCCATGCGCCGCCCCGCGCCCAGCGCCGCGCCGCCGCTCTGCAAGCCGACCGCGCAACCCAGGCTGAGGGGGTGCTTTGCTTCTAAGCGCTTCAGAGCCTGCCGGGCGCAACGGGCACTGGTTCACCCAGCGCGCGCGGGTTCACCCACGAATGCACTCTGGCTTGAGAACTTGGCACGAGTTACGTGTCTGTCGCTGTAAGTGAACGGAGCTGGCCAAGTGGGCCGAAGCCGCAGCGCGCAGGCGCCAGGCCCACCCTCACAAGGCAGGGCGACCACGCGTGCAGCCACGAAATGTCCACAGCTGTGCGCATGGAGCGCGGCTGCACGCTCACACCCCCAGCTCAGCAAGCGCGGGCAGGCACCAGGAGCCCGCCGCGGCCGGCCGCGGCGAGGCGCTCCTCCAGCGCGCGCAGCGCGTCCCCGCCCAGCGCCAGCGGCGCCGGCCGCGCCCACAGCGTCACGCCCGTCAGCACCGCAAACAGCAGCGCGCCTGCGCCGCGCGGCCGCCGGCCCCGCTCACCGCCCGCACCCCCGCTGAGCCTGCCTGGGACCTGGGCAGCGCGTGCACTGGGCACGGCACGGCGCAGGGCACCAGGGAGCTGAAGCACCAGGCGCCGCAGCGAGAGGGTAAAGCGCGGGCGCGCGCCGGTGAGGTGCGTCCAGATGTTGCCGGTCTCGTTGTGCAGGCGGAAGAGCGACGCCAGCGACTCGCGCACGGAGTAGTCGGCGCGGTAGTAGCGCGTGATGTACTCGTTGTCGCGCAGGTAGTCCGGCAGGTCCGCGAACAGGCTGGTGCTGGCGCTCCGGGCGGCCTTGCCGCGGGGCCGCCGCGGCGTGGCGAGCAGCGCGGCGGCACCGCCGCGCCCGGCGGGCGCGCCGGCGCCGTCTGCGGCCACGACCTTGGCCCTGGCGCCGGCGCTCGCGCAGCCGAGCGGGGCGGCGTCCGGGGCGGCATCGTCGCGGGAGGCAGTCTCGCCAGCGCTGCGGCTGGTGCGCCTGCGCCGGCAGTGGCTCGGCTGAGCGCGCGGACAGCAGGCGGTCGCGCAGGCGCATCGCATCTGGGCCAGGTCGCACCTCATCCCGGCCTACGCTGTCAATGCAGTGCTCTGGAGGTACCCTTCCCAAAGCATAGGCTCGACTACATATGCAGTTTGTACATAGAAAGGTCTTGCATGGCGTGGCACAAATTTTGCGCAGAGAGCTGAGCAGCTACACTGTCACCAGTCCACCACACAGCCTGAGCGCTTGACGATGATGATGAAGCAGTGCTATGATCAAGCAGGCCAAAGTGTACTAAAAAGGGTTTTGGAGCCTGCCTGCCGCCAAGGCAGCACCCGGCGGTGCACCGCAAGACAGAGTTGTCAACCCCTACTAGGTGGCCTGTTGCGCTAGGTACGTGGTGCAGGAGCGGCAGCCGCCATGCCGAAGAAGAGCAAGAAGAGCAAGTCCAAGCGCCAGACGCTCAAGCAGAAGTACAAGGTCATAAAGAAGGTGAAGGAGCTCCACAAAAAGAAGGCCAAGGAGCTGCGGCAGCAGGCCAAGTCCGGCCGCAAGCCCAAGGCGCCCAAGGACCCAGGCATCCCCTCGCAGTGGCCCTTCAAGCAAGAGCTTGTCAAGGAGCTGGAGTGGCAGAAGCAGCGCATCCTGGCCACGGAGAAACAGAAGAAGGCGGAGCGGCGCGCGGCCCGGGTGCGCGCCGCCGCCTCGCGTCCCCCCGCCCCGCCGTGCTCGCACGCCTGCGAGGGCCGAGCCGCCTTCCAGCCATTTGACTGGACAGCTCCCGAGACCTCACGTGGCCCCCCAAGCGAGACGCTGGCTGCTGAAGGCCAGGCTCCGGCCACACAGCCTAGCGCGGCGGAGGCCGCAGCAGCGGGGCCTTACAGCCCAGTCTGTACTCAGGTCGTGGAGGAGGCTGCAGCGCCCGGCGGGGATGAGGATATGGCGGCGGCGGACGGCAGCGGCGGCGGCGGGCTGTCGTTCGAGGACGTGCAGCGCGAGGCTGCCGCCAAGCAGCGCGCGTACGAGACCACCACGGCCGGGCCCAGCGGACGCGGCGCAAGCGGCGACACGGCAGGCGCGGCCCGCGCCGTGGCGGCTCTCGCAGCGCAGGCCGCACGCAGCAGCGACCGCAGCGGCGCCTGCTTGTTGTCTATGCGAGTGCGGGCGCCGCCAAGCAGCGCGGCCGTGTGCGCTTGTGGCTGCACCCTGCGGTGCAGGCAGTACAGCACAGTTCACAGGCCCCTGCCCTCTGTCGTGCGGGGTTCGGGAGGTTGCAGAAGCAGCCGCGCCTCCTGTCGGGGATGTGCGAGCCACATTTTGGGGACGTGCGAGCGTCCTGTCGGGAACATGCGAGCCTCCTGTTGGGGCAGTGCAAGCCTCTTGTTGGAGATGTGCGAGCGCATGCGGCATGCGCCGGCGCGCCGAGCGCGCGCGCGCGTGCAGACGGCTCCCGCCGCGCGTTCTACAAGGACTTTGTCAAGGTGGTGGAGGCGGCGGACGTGATCATCGAGGTGCTGGACGCGCGCGACCCGCTCAGCTGCCGCTGCCTGGACGTGGAGCGCTTCGTGCGGCGCGCCGGCGCGGCCAAGAAGGTCGTCCTGCTGCTGAACAAGATCGGCGCGCCCCCGCCCGGCATTGCTAGGGTAGGGTTGGGCTTATCCCTATACCCTCGGCCCGCCTTGGCAGAGCCCGCCGCAGGTGCGCGGCCGCGCCGGTCGCGGCGCGGGCCGGCAGCCCTGCCGCGGCGCGGCTGCACCAAAAGCGGACACGCCTGGTGCTTGCCTGGTGACCGACGGGCGGCGCGGTTGCGGCGGGTGCCGCGCCGGCCGTGACGCGCGGCGCGCGGCGCGCGCGCAGACCTGGTGCCCCGCGAGGTGGCGGAGGCGTGGCTGGCGTACCTGCGCGAGGAGCTGCCCACGGTCGCTTTCAAGTGCTCCACGCAGAAGCAGGCGGCGCGGCTGGGCCAGCGGCGGCTGCCGGCGGCGGCGGCCGCGGAGCGCGCACTGGGCGGCTCGGAGTGCCTGGGCGCCGAGACGCTGCTGCAGCTGCTGAAGAACTATGCGCGCTCGGCCGGCCGCAAGACGGCGATCACCGTCGGTGCGGCGCCGCGCCGCGCCCGCCCGGGACACGTGGCTGTGCATATCTGCAGTCGCTCAGAGCTGCCGTGCGGGCGGTGTGAGCAGTGTGTGGGGACGTGGCCTGTTTGCTCAATTCCAGCAGTGGCGCGCCGAGCGACGCGCTCAGCCGGCGCGGCGAGGGGTTGGCAGTGAGGCCTGGCGCGAGCGGCGTGGTGCGCGCGCCTGACGCGGGCGTGCTGCGCAGGTGTGGTCGGCCTGCCGAACGTGGGCAAGAGCTCGCTGATCAACAGCCTGAAGCGCGCGCGTGTGGCGGCGACCGGCAACACGCCCGGCGTGACGCGCAGCGTGCAGAGCGTGCACCTGGACAAAACCGTCACGCTGCTGGACAGCCCCGGCATCGTATTTGCTGGCGCGGTCAGCGCGGCCGACCAGGCCGCAGCCGCGCTGCGCAACTGCATCAAGGCGCGCCGCGTGCCCTCCCCGCCGCTGCGCCGCGCGGCGCCGAGGGCAGGGCACGGCGATGCCCCTAGGGCAGGCCTTCCGCTTATTCTTGTGAAGTCTGCAGCTGCAGCGCACCACCCGTTTTGAACACAGCAGAGTTTGCAGCTGCGGTGCTCAACCCAATTCGGAAGCAGCTGAGGCAGTCGTGGTCGCATCAGCGCTGCCAAGGACACCTCAGCCATCAGTCCCAAGGCCGACCAAGCTTGCGGACACGAGGCGGCCCCCGGGACTGCCACTGATACTGATTACTTTGCTGAGGGCGCGCCATGGGGCGCGCAGGTGGAGCAGCTGGCGGACCCGGCGCTGCCAGTGGCGCAGATCGTGGCGCGCTGCCCGGCGCGGCAGCTGATGGAGATCTACCGCGTGCCCGCCTTCGCCGGGCCGGACGAGTTTCTGGCGGCCGTGGCCGCCGCGCGCGGCAAGCTGCGCAAGGGCGGCGTGGCCGACACGCTGGTGCGGGCGCTCGCGCATGCTGCCGCGTCTGTATCCTAACCCTACCCTGGCGCGCTTGCCCGGGGGCCCATGCCCCCGGACGCAGCCGCACTCGCCTGTGGGAGCGGGGCGCGCTCGACGGCTGCGACGCGTGCCCGCCCAGCCGCTCTCGACGCGACAAGCGCGGATGCGCGCGGTGCGGGTGGAGCGATGCGGGGCACCTCACAAGCGGCCTGCAGCTCGCCGGCGGGGCGTGCCTGCATTTGGGGGAGAGAGCCAGCGGGCCAGCGGGCGCGGGGACTCGTTGCCATGCCGCGGACCCTCGCTGCCACGCCCGCCCCGCGACAATGCGCAGGCAGCGGGCCCCTCCTGTCCCGTCTGTGCTGGGCATGCTGAGGCCGCGCCCGGCGGGGCGCGCCCAAGCCGTGCGCCGCGCGCGCCGCGCAGGCGGCCGCGCGCATCGTGCTGCAGGACTGGAACGACGGGCGGATACCCTTCTTCACGCGGCCGCCCGTGCGCGACGACCACGGCGAGGCCGCGGCCGCCATCGTGCCGTCCTGGGGCGCCGACTTTGATGCCGAGGCGGTGCGTGCCCAGTTGTTGCACGCGGGGGCGCAGCTGTGCCGGTCCACTGCGTCTCATGTGATGCACGGCCTTGCAGCTCGTCCTTGGGCACCACGCAGCCAGGCTCCTGCGCCGGCCCGTCTGGGGAAGCGCAGGCGCCTGTCCTGGGCAGGCGCGCGCTGCGAGGCGGCGCGCCGGCGCCGGGGCGCACCTGCCAGTAAGAGCGTGCGGCACGGCTGCGTCGCTGCGCGCACGCGTAAGGCGCGCCGCGCGCGCACCTACCCTAACCCTGCGGCGGGGCAGGTGTTTGCCAACGAGCGCAGCGCCGTCATCGCGGGCCTGCCCTCCGTGGAGGACAGCGCCTTCTTCGAGGCAGCGACCGCGGGGCCCGCGCCCGTCGACCTCGACGCGATGGAGCGCGAGGACGGCGGCGCAGAGCTTGCGGCGCCTAGCGCGGGCGCGGCGGCGGCGCAGGCTGCTCAGGGTACGGCGCGCGCGAGGCCTCACACTGCGAGCAAGTGGTGTTCGCGTGTCACACGAAAGCCACATGTAATGCAGCTGGGCGTGAGGCATGCGGCGGCTCTAGCGTCAGGCCTTCTCTTGACATGACCTGTATAGCTTTCATGCTCTCTGTCTCACAGCTGGTCTGCCACCGGGCCGGGGCTCTGTTAGACAGAGACGAAGCTGCTCGACGTGGCGGCGGCTGAGCTGCTCGATGTGGTGGCGGCCGCTGTACAATGTAATAATTGAGAATGCCGGGGCCGGGCAGGCGGCACGGTGGGCATGGAGTCTGAGAGCGACGGCAGCGACGGCGCGAACGCGATGAGCGACGGCGCTGAGGCCGAGGCGGCCGCGCTGGCGGACGCGCGGGCGCGTGGCCGCAAGGGCGCGCCCTCGCAGGACGAGGCGCTGTACGGCGAGGCCGGGCAGCACAACCCGCACGCGGCGCGCACGGCGCGCAAGCGCGCAGCGCGCGCCAAGGCGCAGGCCGGCGGGCCGCTGGTGGCCGCCGCGGTGGCCGCCGTGGCGGGCGTGGGCCTGGGCGGCGCCGCGAGGGCGGCCGGTGGGGCGGCGCGGGGCGCGCCGGCCGGCGCGGACGACGACGCGTACGACTTTGAGGACGCATTTGGCGGCGGGGCGGGCGGCGGGGCGGGCGCTGAGGCGAAGGCCATGAGCGACGGCGAGGCTGCTGACGCTGACGCCGAGCAGGAGGACAGCGACTAGTATTAGGAGGGGGGTGGTCGTCCTGGGCCCGGCTGCCTGTTGTGTGCAAGCTAAGGCAGTGGTGTGCAAGCTACAGCGGTTGCTGTGTGCCTTTCAGCAGTTGCTCTTTCAGAGGCTGGCTGCAGGTCCTGGGCTTTCAGAACAGCGCGCCTTTTGGCTGATATTGCGAAACTGGATAGCGCATGTAGGCAGTGTGCTGAGCATTTGCTCGTTTTCTGAAAAGTTGGTGCGTGTCCCCGAACTTGAGCTGCACACGAGGCCATCACCGATTCTGAAGAGTGCTTAACTTCATGTGCCAAAGCATGCTTGCAGTCGGTGCACATGCCAGCAGCTGCCCAAGCGCTTTGTCCGTACGGCAGCCGCAGCGCTAGAGGGCCCGCCGCATGAGCTTGCACGCCCTCCAAGGCGGCCTTGCACTGGCAGCTGCTGTGCAAGCTTGACCGGTGCGGCGCCATCACACCAGCAGCCAGCGCCCGCCGCGCCGGGGCGGCTGCGACGCCGCGCGGGGACTAGAAGACGATGTCCGCGTCGCCCTCGACACCAATTGTCAGCTCGTGCGGGCGATTGCCGTTGGACGCCGTCCCGTCCTCGTTCGCACGCTGCGCGCGCGTGGGGCGCTGCTTCGAGCACCGCTGGCAGCCCTCCTTGCTGCAGCCCACTGCAGGACTGCCAGGCGACCGAGCAGGGCTGCTGGCAGAGACCTGACCTGGCGACCAGAAAGCTGTGCGCGCGCAGGCCGCGACGCCGCCCCAATGCAGGCCCGTTGCAGACCTCTTCGGAACCGAACCGCTGCGCAGGCGGGCGGGGCTGCGAGCGCGCACCCGCGCCGCCACCTCGTCGGCCACCTTGCGCTTGTTGGCCTGCACCTTCTTGAGGCGGAAGAACTCCTCGCGCTCCAGCTCGTCCAGCTCGCCCTGCGGCAGAGGCAGCGCTGGTTTAAGGGTTAGGGCTGGCCGGGCTGCTGCGGCCCTCAGCTCGGCCCCAAGAGCGGCGCGCGGGCCGCCGTGCACAGGGTCGGACGTCGTGTCCTTGCACACCCCGATAGGGTGGGTGACGCGCGCGGGGCAGCAGGCTTTGTGCATGGTGATCCAGCCGGAACCGCATTGGCCTGCCCTGGGTGGCACATGGCTGCTCGAGCGCACCACTCCGGGAGAGTCCAGACGGCGCTCGCCGGCCGTGCGGCATTCCGCCCATGACAGACGTCCAGCCCATGACAGGCGACGGGCGAGCAGGCATGCGCGCGACGGCGCCGCCGCGGGTAACGCGGGCGAGCAAAGGCGCGGCGCCGCGCCTTAATGTACGCGATCGTGTTCTCGAGCTTGGGGATGACGACGTTGTCAAGCGCGTTGACGCGCCGGTTGGTCGTCTTGATCGCCTCGTCCAGCGTCAGGAAGGCCGTCTGCAGACTGGCCAGCTCGACCAGCAGCTCCACGGCGGTCATGTACGCCTGCGGGCACTCCACATCAGGGTTCAAACGCCCTGGGCGACCCTTAAAAGACGCGGGCGCTGCTGGCCAGCAGATCCACGGCAGTCATGCACGGCTGCGGCGGCTCCAAGCCAGGGTATTGAATACCCTGGACGACTATACAAAGACGCGGGCGCTGCTGCGGCAAGGAGGTGGTTGCCCGCTGATGCAGGCGGCAGGAAGCGCAAGGCGGGCCAGTGCGGGCTGACCAACGCGTCCGCTTTGTCCAGCGTGTGACCAACGACGCCACGCATGGCCACTCACAGGTGTCCAGCTGGCAGGCTCGGCAGCAGTCTAGTGCGCCGACGGCGCGCTGTCTGCAGTGGCTTGGAGCAGGGACGGTCGCTGCGAGCGCCTGGGGCGCACATGCGCGAGCCGCCGTGTGCAACAAGTATGCGCGGGCGAGAGCCGCCTGCTCAGCTGGAGAAGAATGCTGAGGTGTGCCTGGGTGAAGGGAGCCTGGCGTGCCTGTCACTGCGGGCGGCCGCGCACCTTGCGGCACTGCTGCACCTGCTGCCCGCCCTTGCCCAGGCCGGTGAGGTGCATCTTGGTGTCGCCGGCGCCAGTCATCACGCGCTCAAAGCGCGGGATCTTCACGCCGGCGACGTTGTCCGTGTGCGCGTTGACGCGCACCGATGCCTGCAAGCGCGCGCCGCAGCAGCCGGCTCATCCCTGGGGCAGCTGCAGAGCGAAAAACCTACCCGGCCCGCGCCTCAGCAGGCCGCTGTGCACAGCCGCCGGTGGCCACCAAGCTCGAGCAGCTGCACAGGTGCCGCGCGGCGACCGCACCCGCAGAAACCTTGCTCACATCATGTTCTTGAGTGGCAGCAGCCGCGCTGCCACTACAGACTGCGCACCGGCCGACCACGCGCACCGCTGCCACATACAGGCGCAGCAGGCGAGCCGCTCAGCGCCGCGCCGGCGCCCCCCCTGCCGCAGCAGGCCGCGCCCGGGCGCACCGCCTCCACGCTGTCGAGCACGGTGTGGTTGAACTCGCCGGCGGCATACTTGGCCTCCGTCAGCGCGAACGCGCCGGCGCGCATCGTCTTGCCCATCTCCTGCTTCGTGTGTACGATCTTCTTCAGGATCTGGCGGAACCTGCGGCCGCCGCGCCCGGCACTGTCAGTGTCACTGCGCCGCGCTACATAAAACTGAGTGCCTGCACAAGCACGTGTCTGCCCCCACTCTCGCGAGCACCCGTGCGCCACAAGCACCCGTGCGCCACAAGCGTTGCGTGAGGTCAGCCCAGGGCACCAGCTGCGAGCTGTGCTCCGGCCCTGTCCGTCCGTCCAGTGCACGGCGCAGACCCGCAGACCTCGCGGCGCTCCGACACTGCAAACAAGCACCAGGGCAACAGGGCTCCGCGCCTGAGCGTGAGCGCGTCCGCCTTTTTCTTCAGCAGCGCGTGGCCCTTGACCGCCCCCGTCAGCCGGGCCTTCATCATGGCCAGCACGGTGACAGTCGGCACCACCACATAGCGGTTTCCGCTGCTCATGGTGTAGCCCTACTGTGCGCCCTACGCCTGCAGGCAGCCCCGCGTCTGGTCTGCTGCGTGCCCTCACTGCCTGAGGCTCGAGCACCGCCTAGGTCTGAGCATCGCTCCTGCGCGCCCTAACCAGGTCTGCAGAACTGCGGCTGGCCCAGACACAGTCAGCCTCAGTGCACAACCGGCAGCACAACAAGCTCTACAGGTCCAGGCGGGGCTCGATGCAGTGCGATGCGCCCGCGCGTTCAGAACAGCCCAGGGCCAAGTTGAGGCGTGTCAAGGCAATGCAACAAGTGCACTGATCACTGGACCACCTCGTGCTCTCAGCCCAGCAATCAGGTCCCCGTTTCAAGCCCCCCCAAGGCCCAGGAACCCTGGCAACATGGCCTGCCTCAGCAAGCACTTGGGCGTTGTGCTCTGAACAGCCGAATTCCCACAGTAAGACGTGCCAGACCCAGTGCTATTGTGAACGTGCCCCTTGCAAGCAGGAAACGCAGCGGACGCTGCGGGCTGGCTGGAGGCCTGTGTTTGCCGAGGCAGGTTGCCGCATATGTGAGCGCCCCAGGCGCCGGATCGGGACAGCATGAGCGACAGCGAGGATGACGTGCCGCTGGCCCAGCGCCACGGCCCAGCAGCACCGCCGGCGGTGGGCCACCCAGCTTGCGTTGGCACTAACCACCCCGCCGAGTGCCTCCCGGCGCACCAGCTCTGTGGAGCTTCCAGATCTGCTCCCCTGCCACACGGGCTGTGGGGGTGCACTGCGGTTTCGAGCGATCACGCGCGTCGCACCTACACCTTTGCAACGCAAGGTGCACTAGTTGCTTGCTGAGGGTGCGGGTCAGCGGGCTTGCTTGCGTCGGCCTGGCCCTGGACGGCCAGGCAGTGCTCTCTGCTGGCGAGGTTTGCGCCGCCCCGAGCCTCGCAGGTCCGGCGGTTGACTGGATGGGAACGCAAACCCATGTGTGCAGGCCGCGAGCACTCAGTGGAAAAGCTACAGCGTGCGGTGGCCTGCCGGGGCGCAGGGAGCCCCAGCGAGCAACATAGTGCCGATGCCGCGGCCGGCGCAGCAGCAGCAGCGCGCGCCGCCGCTGGCGGACGTGCTGACGCCCACCGAGCTGCCGGGCGCGGCCAAGCACAGCCCTGCGCCGCCGCGCGCCGCCGGCCCGCAGACCGCATCGGCGAACGGCGCGGCGGGCGC
>JAABUV010003020.1_pt1 | contig 21900 bp, 19 predicted proteins | sample 5559971 | NCBI WGS metagenome assembly JAABUV01 (sample SAMN10711881, study PRJNA513362) | rock metagenome | isolation source: Antarctica rocks | place: Antarctica: Victoria Land, Knobhead nord | collected 2015-12-19
TGAGCGCGATGGGCCGGGAGAGGTCGAGCAGCCGGCGCGCGCGGGGATGCGCCAGGATCGCCGCCGGGTCGCGCAGATCGGCCTCGATCGCGGCCGCGTGGGGCACGCCGTCCCGGTCCAGGAGCTGCCGGCTGTAGCGCACCGCGACGGGATCGGTATCCACGTAGACGACGCGGGCCAGGGGGTTGATCGCCTGGGCCAACGCGTGGACGTTGCCGACGGTGGGCAGGCCCGCGCCGATGTCGAGGAATTGGTCGACGCCCGCCTGGGCCAGGACGGTGACAGCGCGGCGCAGGAAGGCGCGATTGACGCGCGCAGCGGCACTGTGGTACGAACCATCAGTGTAGGTGCATCAGTCAATGAACTGGCGCTGGACACGCGGACGGGGCATCTGTTTGTCGCGATGGAGGGCACAGATAAGCATGGCCTCGTACCAATCACTGGCGGTGCCGGCGTGGTCAGCACCGTAGATGCTCGTAGCGGGAAAGGGGAAATATGACCACTTTATTTTCTGATGACTTACAGTACGATCACGTCAGTGGCAAACCACTCGTGCATGTTCTCTGACACTCCGGACAGAACCAGCCCTTGTGTAGGACGCTCGTCCAGCCCCACGTACGCGCCTTGTTAATACCGATCCGCCGCTTTCGTGCGTCAAGCGGTACCTCGCGCTCACATACGCCGCAGACAATCCAGAAGTCCGCGATAATTTGTCCGCGACGAGGCTCGTCCAGCGCGGCCATCGCATCCCCTCCTTACATCATAGCAACGTGCGCTACATGGCGGGCGGAGTCCTTACCCACCCGCCGTGTAGCGCACGCCAGCCGGCTACAGAGCGATCGCTTGCGCTTGGGTGGCTGTCACGACATGGTCGTCGTTGCCGAAGTCGTCCAGGATCTCGTTGTGGTACGCGATCATGTGGGCGGCCGGCAGCGTGTCGGTATCGGTCGTCGTATGCGCGTCGGTGACGAGCGTCACGTCGTAGCCAAGGCTCACGGCGCGGCGGCTTGTCGTGTCGACGCACATCTCCGTCTTCATCCCCGTCACGATCAGGCGCGTGACGCCTCGCGCGTCCAACTCACGCTGTAAGGGTGTTTCGTAGAAGGAGTCCGACGAGCGCTTATGCACGACGAGGTCCGCGCCCTGAGGGGCGAGCGCCGGATGGATCCGCCAGCCGGGCGTCCCGATAGCGAGGAGGTCGCCGGCCTCGTCGCTGTCGTGCTGGACGTAGATGACCGGGGCGCCCGCGGTCCGGGCTTTAGCGATGAGGTCGGCGATGCGCGCCACGACCTCGTCGCGGCGATACGCCTGGTCTAACAGGCCTACTTGGGCGTCGATAACCAGCAGCGCAATGTGTGTACTCACTGAGAGATACTCCCTTAACTCTATTGGTGGCGCGTCATGTCGCGCCTACGCTTGTGTAGGCGGCGTGGCGCCGCGCGAGGCGATGCCGCGGCCGCCTATCGAGTAGGAGTCCCGGGGATGGTCGTGGAAGAAACGCTACAGCACCAAGGGAGGGTACCTCAATCGACGTAGCACATGCTGATGGGTGGCACGAAAAGATGTGAACGAGCGCCATGTGCTAAAACAAGCATAGCACGAACCTGTGACGTTCCAAAAAGACTGGCGCGGATAGCGCATTTTGACTTGCGAGCTGGTTGTCCGCGGCGCCGTAACGATGCCGTAGCCCTCGCTTTGCGCCCACAACGACTTTATAGTGGTATACTGGTAGGTAGATAAAAGGCGATGCGCTTTGGTTAGTGCGCGAGACTCGCGTACAGTACTTGAGCGAGGCCTTTTTCCCGCGACGGACAGCGCCCCCATTGGGGGCTGTTCTCCCCCCAGGAGGGGAGTTGCGTCGCGGGTTTTTCCATATCCGACGTCACCATCTCGATCATCACTTTCCCGCGCACTATGCGGAGCAGCGGCGTTTCTTGCACGCCGCGTTTCCACGCCTCGACCGCCGCGCCCCCGATCATGTCAGCGAGCTGCAACGCCCCGTGCGCCGTCGAGTCCCCGCTCACGATCTTCCGTATGCGGTAGTCGATGCCGCGCACAGTCGTCATGCCTCCTCCTTGTCGTCGCCGTCCCGGTTGGGGGCTGCCTCACCTACCAGGTCCAACGCCTGTTCCACGTATTCGGGCTTGAGATGAGGGTGGCGTTGCGGGACGGACAACGCACGTACGCCGTCCATGTAGATCTTATGGCTGCGCGTTACAGAGGGGGCGGTCGTATAACCAAGACCACCCCCCCTTGTTGCCAGTGGGCTACGCACAGGGGGCGCCTTCAGGGTAGTTGATCGCTGGTGTCACACCCTTTGCGCCCTGACGAAGAACTGATGGAAGGGGACATCGACGTACCCATCGGATTGGATGAGGGTATGAATCTCGACCAGCTTGTCGAAGTACCGGTCGACGGAGAAGTCGGGGATCTCCGGCGAGCACGCGCCGCACCTCGTGCGGCTCATAGGCGCCGTGCCGGTTCGTGACCACGTCGAACTGGCCGTCCGCGAACGGGAGGTGGGCCACGCCCTGCACCTCGACGACCTCGACACCAAGCGGCGTGAGGCGTTCGCGCGCTACCAACACATTGGGGCCATACCCTTCTGTTGCGCGCGTCCATAGGGGACGTTGCGGCAGGGCGGCAAGAAACTCGCCGCCGCCCGTGTCCATGTCTAACAGTGAGCGGGCGTGGCCGATTGCGGCGACGACGCTCCTTGTGTAATTCCAGGCGTTTCGTGTCCTGAGCATGACGCGTCGCTTGGCGAGGTAGGAGAAGTCCCACCCGGCGAAGGGTTGATTGTATTCGGCGGTCCACACGGCGCGGAGATCATCATGGGTCGAAGGCATAGTAGTTCCTCCTAATATGCGGATCATGTAACGTGCCGTGCTGGACGCAAACGGCACGAGACACGCCGGTGGAGGGAACGGGAGAGGGCTATGCGCTGCTAAGGGCAGGACACTAAGATATATAGCGCCTTCCCTCCCTCGCCATAGGCAAGGGAGGGAGGATACATAGTCGTCCTTCGAGGCGACAATTATATAGCCGCGAGAAATCCCCTTCCCTACCCGGCGGATTGAGGGAAGGGGTAGCTACGTTCAGTCATGGCGCTTGCTCCGACAAAAGGGATTTCACTCCCATCGTATCACACCACACCAGCCCCGCGTTTACGGCTGCGTGTCCAGTGTTTGTACCTCCGTCGCGGTCAGCGCGCGGTTGTAGATGCGCACGTCGTCGACGTTGCCTTTGAGGTATTCGGCCCCGCCCGTCCAGCGCCCGAACGCGAGCTTGGTTGGTGCGGCGCTCTGCGGCGCCGTCGTCGCGCTGGCCGCTAGCGCGCCGTCGATGTAGAGCCGGTGGGTCGCGCCGTCGAACGTGTACGCGTAGTGGCGCCAGCCGCCGGCGGAGGCCGGCGTCGTGGAGATCAACCACGCGCCGCCGAATTTCCAGACGCCAATCCGCCCATCGCGGAAGCCGGCCTGTACCGCCGAGCCGGCGCCGTCGTTGGTCAGCGATAGGACGTTCTGCACGCCGCCTGGGATGGCGGGGACGTTGAGCCACCAGGAGATAGATTGGGGCGCGTTGGCGGCGGGTAGGTTGTGGACACCCGCCAACACGTACCCGCTGGCGCCATCGAAGCTCAGAGCATCCCCAAAGCGGCCGGCCGTCCACGTCATCCCGCCGGCCAGCGCGCCGGTGTTGCCGCTGCCAGAGGCGTCGGCCGTCGTGGCGCCCGCGCCCTCGTCGTCCTGCCAGTAGCCTACCAGCCCCGCGTCGAGGCTGGTGGCGGGCCGCACTTCGATGCCGCTGCTCTTGGCGTTATCAATTATGGTGCTGTACGCGATGGTGATCCGGCCGGCGGTGTCGGCCGTCGCCGGGAACTGCCGGACGGTGGCGATGTTCTGTCCGCCGGTCGTGGCGTAGATGTCGAAGTTGCTCAGGACCCGCGCGCCGTTGATCGCGACGTTGAAGACGCGCTTGCCCGCGGCGTTCCAGAAGATCTCGGCGAAATGCAGGCGAACCACATAGGCGGCGCCGGGCGCGAGGTTGGGCACGGTGTAGGTGAAGTTGCCGTAGCGCTCGCTCTGATAGACCGCTTGCGGCGCCGGATTGGTCACGCGGCCGGTCGCGACAGCATTGCCGTTCGCGGCGGTGTAGCCGCCGTTATAGTCGGCGTCGGCGGCGAAGGCCCCCGTCGCGCCGCCCCCCGAGTCGATCGCTATATTAGGGGTTGTTGCCGGGGTCTGGCTGGGCGCGGGGGGCGTGTTGGTGGCGGTAGGTTGTGGCGTATTGGTGGCGGTAGGTTGTGGCGTGTTGGTGGCGGTAGGTTGTGGCGTATTGGTGGCGGTGGGCTGCGACGTATCGGTGGCTGTAGGAGCGGGTGGTGTATTGGTGGCCGTTGGCTGAGGCGTGTTGGTGGCCGTCGGCGCGGGCGGTGTATTGGTTGGCGTGACCGGCGCGGGCGGCGTGTTGGTCGGCGTGGCTGGCGTGGTGGGGAGCGCGTAGGCGCTTAGGGTCGCGTTGTTGTCGGTGATGTAGAGCACGCCGTTGGCGACGATGGGGCTCTCCCAGTGGATGCCGCCGATGCCGTCGTCATGCCAGAGCTGCTGGCCGGTCGTGGGGTCGAGAGCTTCGATAATGCCGCTCCCCGCGTCATAGAGCACGCCGTTGGCGACGATCGGCGAGGTGCGCTGGCCCGTGTGCCGCCAGACTTCCCGCAGGCTCGGCGTCCCGTTGTTAACGTTGAGCGTCAGGGCCGAGAGACCGTTGTCGTTGGCGACGAAGACCCAGGTCGTGCCCTGTGAGTCGACCCAGACGGCTGGCGCGGTCAGCACTTCGCCGCCCTGCGGCACGCCGATGACCGTCCCGACCTCGCCGCCGAGGTGGCGCGGTCCGCCCTGCCCGCTCAGGTTATCCAGGTTGAGTAGGCGCAGGTTGGCGTCTTTGCCCGCCTGCACGGCGAGGCGCCGGACCGTGCTCGCAGCGGGGACCGGCAGGATCGCGGGCGCGGTGCTCCCGATGTCGGTGTCGCCGTTCTGCAGGTCCTGGTAGTTGCTCGGCGTGTAGCTATCGAGCGGGTCGCCGTTTGCGCCGGTCCCCGTGCCGTCGGGATGCAGCGCGAAGACGGTATCGCCCCAGTCGTGGTTGGGGCCCGTCGCGCTCGACGCGTCGAAGGGTCCGTTGCCCGTCGCCAGGTAGATCTTATCCGTGTCGCCGTCGTAGACGACGCCCGCGCGCGCCCAGATGGCCGTCTGGCGCTGGGCGCAGTCGTTTTGGCCGCCGCCGCTGGTGGCGCCCTGCTCGACAAAGTGGATGGTCAGATCGCTGCAGTTGGCGTTGAAGACGCGCTGCGTCCCGTCGCCGAGGTTGATGGCCGTAACGTGCCCCTGGTAGTCGCCGTTGTCGCCGGGATAGCCGCCGTGCGTGACGTAGAGGTAGCTCACGCCGCTCTTGGCGGTAGCGATGGTGAGGGCCGACGAGCCCTTCTCGTTGACGCCCTTGAGTGTGGTGAGTTCCGGCCATCCGCCGGTCTTGACCTCCGCGCCATCGCCCACGTTATACTTGTGCGCGTAGCCGTCGAGCCCGTAGCTGTAGATGTATTGCCGGTTGGGGTCGATCGCGGGGGACGAGGTGGTATAGCAGGGGGTCCGACCGCCGTTGATGCCGCAGCCGCCCGGCGCCAGGTTGTGCTGTATCCACACCTGCTGTCCGCTATGCGCGTCGAGGGCCACGAGGTCGCCGGCGCGCGTGGTGACGTAGGCGAGGTCGCGGGTCCCGTCGGGCGCGCCGACCGCGCTGAGGTACGCCGGCGCTCCGTCGGCTGTGTCCGGCAGCTTGACAGGAACAGGAAAGAGACGCGTTAGCCCCGACACGTTACTCGCGTTCAGCGTCGACTCGGCCGTGTTGTCGCCGCTGTGCGCGGCGTTCCCACCGAACTGCGGCCAGTCGTACGCGGAGGCGGCGTATCCCGTCCCCCTCGGGAGCGAGAGCAGCAGTAGCCCCCCGATCAGCGCGCCGGATAACACACGTTTCTTCACTGCTAAAGGGGTCAAGCGTGGCGATGTACGCGGCATATCCTGCTCCTTTTAATACTTAATACACATAGGGCCGACCATAGTCGATGATGACTGGGCATGTGGTACGGGTAGTGTCGCCGCTCCTTTTCTGTTAAAAGATCAATGCTTATGCGTTAATGCAGCTTTAATGCATAAATAATACCACATAATGTATGGAAACGCGCTAAAGCGGCATCGACGTGTGTCGCGTAGGGGAGGATCGTAATGCCGCCAACAAATATGGTACGATAGTGCACGAATAGCACGGATGTGTATCCGGCTTTGTTTGACCACAAGTAATGGGAGAGATGTCCAACGTGCACGTAGAAACGCAGCGGCCGACCCGTCAGGCGGAGGGTCTAGCCCTTACGCGGAGCCCAGCGCCTGTTCCGCCATGCATAGGGACAGCGCCTCGACGGTTGACGATCTCACGCCGGTCGAGGGGGATGCTTCCATTCGCCGCGCGGGAGGTTGATCATGGCCGAGTGTGACGTCGACGCGCCGGCGCCTGTGCTAGATAAGCCGGATGCGTCGGAGCCCGAGTTGGCGCTGGCCGAGCCTATCGACGCGGGCCTCGGCGCCGGGGCTTTCCCGGCCGCGCCCGTCGACGGGGCTATGCCCGATCCCTTGCTCGCGCCGTTCGCCGGACCCGATCTGGCGCCGGAGGAGTCCGCGCCCACCGAGGGGCCACCGGGGACGGTGCTGCCCCCCGACGAAGCCGGCCTCTTGGAGTGAGTGGCGAGTGGCGAGTGATTAGTTGTATAGGCCAGGTCTTGAGCCTACCCTGAGCGCTCCGCGTGGAACTTGAACATCAACAAGAAGCGCTCCTACTCGCCACTCGCCACTCGCCACTCATCACTCATCACTCATCACTCGCCACTCGCCACTCCAAAGGCTATGCCCCGGCGGGGACAGCGGTGTCCAAGTGGTCTTTGAGGAAGGCGATGGCTTTGCCCCAGGCGTCGCGTGCGGAGTCCGCGTCGCCCATGCCGTGCTCAGGGTTGACGAAGGCGTGTCCGGCCGGGTACGTGAGCGCCTGATAGTCCTTGCCGGCGTCCTTGAACAGCGCGCGAATTTTGTCGATCTGCGCCGCGGGCACGCTCTGATCCTTCTCGCCGTAGAAGGCCAGGATCGGGGCCTGCACCTTGGCCACGTCGGCGGGCGTGGGATCGTAGCCCGCGCCGTAGAACGGGCAGACCGCGGCGAGCTTGTCGCTCTGCTCGGCCGTCTTATAGGCCACAAAGCCACCGACGCAGAAGCCGATCAGCCCGACCTTCTTGGGCTGGACATCCGGCCGCGCGATCAGGCTATCGATGGCGCCGTCGACCTCGCGCACGGCCTTCTCGACATTGCCCTGGATCATCATGATCATCTTCTGCGCGTCGTCCGGTTCGGTCGCGATCTTGCCGTGGTAGAGGTCGGGGACCGCCGCGACAAAGCCCTCGGCGGCGAGGCGCTGGGCCAACTCTTTGATGTGCGGTTCGAGGCCCCACCACTCCTGGATCAGTACCACGCCAGGCCGCACGGCCTCGTCGTCGAGCCGCGCCACGAACGCTTGCGCTCCGTCGCCATTGACCTTTAGATCGACCATCTCGGTGCGAACAACTGCCATGTTTTTGCTCCTCGTGTATAGCTATGCGCCGATCTCGATGATGCGGCCATATGCTACAGCGGCAGCTATCGTGCCAGACGGAATACAGGAGGAGGTATGGTCATATGGCCGCTAGGGGAAGAGACGTGCGATCGGGTAGGTGAAGCCGGGTACTACGCCCTCGCCATTGAGCGTGTCGTCGACGCCGAGTAGGGTCGGTGTGTCGTCCTTAGGGCGCCACACGTCCACGCGCTTATAGCGCGGCCAGATGACCCAGACCAGACGTGTCCCGAAGCGTAGGTAGAGCTGTGCTTTGGCGCCCATGCCAGGCGCGTACTGGTTCTCGGACGCCACTTCGACGGCGAGATCAGGGGCCAGCAGCCACGCCCGACCGTAGAACTCAGGCGACGTGGGGGCCGGCGCACGGCCAGTGCGCACAAAGGCGACGTCGGGCACCACCTCTGTCTCGAGTGGATGGGCGGGGTCTAGACGGTAGCCGCCCTGTTCGCCGGTCACGAGGCCCAGGTCGTTGTCTTCGACGAAGGCTCCTAGTCGGATGAGAAGGCGAGAGCCAACATTCGATGCTCCACCGCTACTCAGGGGCATCCGGACCAAGATCCCGTTAAGCAGTTCATAGGCCCACCCGTCGTCGGGGAGGGCATGCAGTTCGTCGACGGTCATGGGATACGGCACGTCGGGCGCGACCTCGGCCCACGGCGCCACGGGGTTCGGTGGATGGGCGCGTAGTGCGGCCATGGGTCTCCTGTCCTCCGTTCATCGGTCCATTTCATCTGTCGCGGTCAAGCGTCCTTTGTTTCCATCCAGTATACACCGCCAAGGGGAGCGCATTAGCCGTTCGCCACCCAGTCCAGCGTGCGCGCGGTGAGGCGCGCGTGAGCCTGAATGACCAGACGCAGGTGGTCGATTGGAGTGTCTTCGATGGGGTTGTGGCTGACACCGCCGAGGCTGGTCACGAACAGCATCATGGTGGGCACGCGCCGCGCCATCTCGGCGGCGTCGTGCAGGGCGCCGCTCGGCAGCGCCAGGTATGTGTCGGTCACCGCACGACAGGCGTCCTCGGCGAACCCCAGCAGCGTCGGGTTGAAGGGGATCGGCTCGATGTGCCAGAGATGCTCCCACTCGACCTGGCAACCCTCCTCGGCGGCGATGCGTTCGCTAGCGTCATGGGCGTCGCGCAGCATGCCGGCCAGGGCCTCAGCGTCCAGCGCGCGCTGGTCGAGCGTGACCATGCACGTACCGGGGATGGCGGTGACGATGCCGGGCGCGACGGTGATATTGCCGCAGGTGGCGACGCCGCCGCGCCGCTTGGCGCTCTCGCGCACGTCCAGGACGAAGCGCGCGGCGCAGGCCAGCGCATCGTGGCGCAGATCCATCGGCGTGGAGCCGGCGTGGCTGGTACGCCCCGTGAAGTGGATGGCGTGGCGCTCCACGCCAAAGGTCCCCAGGACGGGACCGATAGGGATGCCCTTGGACTCTAAGATTGGACCCTGCTCGATGTGCAGTTCCAGGTAGGCTTTGACATCAGTCAGCTGTTCACCGGCGCGATACGCCTGGTCGAGGTCGACCCCGTGGGCAATCAGGGCGTCGGGCAGCGCGACGCCGTCGCGGTCGCGCAGCCCGCGCACCGAGTCGGGGTCGAGCGTGCCCGCGGCGGCGCTGGAGCCGAACAGGCTGCGGCCGAAGCGCGCGCCCTCCTCGTCGGCCCAGTCGACCAGGCGTAGTGTGGCCGGGGGCGTCGTGCCGGCGTACAGGCGCAGCATCTCCAGTGCGGAGGTGATGCCGAGCGCGCCGTCGAGCCAGCCGCCGCGCGGCACGGAGTCGATATGCGACCCGACCACGACCGTGTCGCGCGTCCGGCCGGGGATGGTGGCCCACAGGTTGCCGGCCGGGTCGACTTCGACCGCCGCCGACAACTCGTCGAGCTTGCCGCGCAGCCACGCCCGCGCCGTCTTCCACTCGTCGGTCCAGCACAGGCGCCGCGCGCCGTCCGGTCCGCCCGTCAGCGCGGCCAACTCGCGCAGGTCGGCGATGACGCGGTCGGGTTGTACCGCGTTGGGTGTAGAGTCGGTTGCGGTTTGATCAGCGATGTCGCTCATGATGTGATACCTCTTGCTCAACTAGCGTTCGCTAAACCACGGATCGGGGTGTAGGGGCGTATCGCCATACAGCCCTGTCCGATTAAAATTGCCCAGCCTCACCGCAGGCGTAGGGGCGTATGCCATACGCCCCTACACCCCGATCCGTGCGCCATATTTTAATCGGACAGGGCTGTATCGCCATACGTCCATGCGGATTGGTCTCTCTCCGCTCCGCTCCGACAGCCCAACCGGGTGGCCGAACGACGACCTGGCGTTCGTCGTCCATTGACCATCTCTGCCGCGAACGTCGGGCGTATAGCGATACGCCCCTACACCCCTTATGGCGTTGGGCGCTTTTAATCGGACAGGGCCGTATCGCGCCATACGCCCCTACAAATTCGCCAAGCAGCCGACAATCCGGGGACCGGCGTCCCAACCACTATCAGCCGACGGCTGACGGCTGACGGCTGATAGCTGACAGCTGATAGCTCAGAACCAGCGCGACACAACCGTCTTGGTTTCGGTGTAGAAGTTGATGGCGTCGCGGCCGTGGGCGTGCAGGTCGCCGAAGAACGAGTCTTTCCAGCCGGTGAACGAGAAGAAGGCCATCGGCGCGACCACGCCGATGTTGACGCCGACCATGCCGGCCTGCACGCGGTGCTTGTACTCGCGCGCCGCCTTGCCGCTGCTGGTGAAGATGGTAGTGGCGTTGCCGTAGCGGCTGCCGTTCACAATATCCAGCGCGTCGTCGAGGTCGCTTGCCCTGACGATCGAGAGCACCGGCCCGAAGATCTCCTCGCGGGCGATCTCCATCTCGGGCGTCACCCCGTCGAAGATGGTGGGGCCGATAAAGGCGCCCCCCGTCATCTTCTGGGCCGTGGCATGGCCGCGCCCGTCGAGCAGCAGGCGCCCGCCCTCCGCCACGCCCTTGTCGATCCAGCCCAGCACCTTGCTTTGGTGCGCCTTGGACACGACGGGACCGACGTCGGCCGCCTCGTTGTGCCCGTCGTCTACCGTCAGCGCCGAGGCTTTCGCGACCAGGCCCGCCTTGAGGCTGTCGTAGACGTCGCCGACCGCGACCACGACGCTGCCGGCCAGGCAGCGCTGGCCCGCCGCGCCGAAGGCCGAGCTCATGATCCCGTCGAGCGTCGGCTCCAGCACGGCGTCGGGCATCACCACCATGTGGTTCTTGGCCCCGCCGAGGGCTTGCACGCGCTTGCCCCGCTCGGCCGCCCGGCTGTAGACGTACTTGGCCGTCGCCGCCGCGCCCACGAACGAGACGCCGTCGATATCAGGGTGGTCGAGCAGCGCGTTCACGGCGTCGCGGCTGCCGTTGACGAGGTTGATCACGCCGGGCGGGAAGTCCGCCTCCTCCAACAGCTCGAACAGGCGGATCTGGCTCAACGGGACCTGCTCGGAGGGCTTGAGCACGAAGGTGTTGCCGCAGGCCACGGCGAAGGGCAGGAACCACAGGGGCACCATATTGGGGAAGTTGAACGGCGTGATGGCGCAGAACACGCCGATGGGCTGGCGCAGCGCCTCGGAGTCGACCGAGCGCGACACGTTCTCCAGCGTCTGGCCCATCATCAGGCTGGGGATTCCGGTGGCGACCTCGACCATCTCGATGCCGCGCCGTACCTCCAGCCGCGCGTCGGGCAGCACTTTGCCCAGTTCGTCGGTGAGGATGACGGCGAGTTCCTCGAAGTGCTCCTCCATGATGTTTTTGACCTTGAAGAGGTAGCGGGCGCGCTCCAGTGGCGGCCGCTCGCTCCAGGCCGGGAAGGCGGAGCGCGCCGCGTCCACGGCGCGCTCGACGTCGCCCGCGCTCGAATAAGGGACCGCTGCCAGTACCTCGCCGGTGGCGGGGTTCGTCACCGCGCCCCACTCGACCGGCGTGGCGTCGACCCACTGCCCTCCAATATAGTTTTGCAGGCGTCGCACTGTCGACGCGTCCGCTGTTGCCGGCATTTTCTCGACTGTCGTCATGATATCCTCCTAAACGTCCCTCACCCCCGACCCCTCTCCCGTGCGCGGGCGAGGGGGGACGCCCTCCGTATTGTAGCTGTTGCTTCTGCCGCTCGAAGGGACGAACTTCTATACGTAGGAAGCTCCCCTCTCCCGCGCACGGGAGAGGGGTCGGGGGTGAGGGACCCTATTTGTGTCCCCCGACGTGCTCCGGCCCGATGGCCTGCACGAAGTCATCCCAGGTGAACGCTTGTGGCAGTTGTCCCGTCAATTCCTTCCAACTTAGCGGCCCTTCGCCCCGCTGTTGCGCCGCGCTCGGCACGGGCTGCATGGTGATGCAGTCCTGCACGGGGCAGACCAACGAGCACAGGTCGCAGCCCACGCAGTCGGACGCGCGCACCGTTGGCTGCATATGGTGATGGCTACCGACGCCGGTCGACACGAGGTCGATGCACTGGTGCGCGCCGTCCTCGCAGGCAATGTAGCACATATTGCACCGGATACACCTGTCTGGGTTGATATGCGCGACCGTCTTATAGGTGAGGTCGAGGTCGCCGAAGTCGGAGACGCGCGGCAGCGAGCGTCCGATGATGTCGCGGACCGAGGCGATACCCTTGGCGTCGAGCCAGTTGGAGAGCCCGTCGCACAGGTCCTCGACGATGCGGAAGCCGTAGTGCATCACCGAGGTGCAGACCTGCACCGAGGACGCGCCGAGCGCCATGAACTCGGCGGCGTCGCGCCAGGTGGCGACTCCGCCGATGCCCGAGATGGGGATGCCCGCGCACTCCGCGTCGCAGGCGATCTGCGACACCATGTGCAGGGCGATCGGCTTGACGGCGGGCCCGGCGAAGCCGCCGTGCCCGCCCTTGCCGGCGACCGACGGCGTCAGCTCGAAGGTGTCGAGGTCGACGCCGATGATGCTGTTGATCGTGTTGATCAGCGACACGCCGTCGCCGCCGCCCTGCACCGCCGCGCGGGCCGGCCCCAGGATGTTGGTGATGTTGGGCGAGAGCTTGACCAGCACCGTGGTCGTGGCGGTCTCTTTGACCCACTCGGTGATCATGCGGCTGTACTCGGGCACCTGCCCCACCGCCGAGCCCATGCCACGCTCGGACATGCCGTGGGGGCAGCCGAAGTTGAGTTCCAGGCCGTCGCAGCCGGTGTTCTCGGCGCGCTTGACGGCCTCGCGCCAGGCCTCTCGTGTCGATTCGACCATCAGCGACACGATCACCGCATGATTAGGGAAGCGCCGCTTGACCTCGGCGATCTCGCGCAGGTTGTCCTCCATCGGGCGGTCGCTGATGAGCTCGATGTTGTTGATGCCGGCCAGCTTCTGGCCGCCCAGGGTGAGCGCGCCGTAGCGGTTGACCGTGTTCATCACCGGCGGCCCGATGGTCTTCCACACGGCGCCGCCCCAGCCCTGCTCGAAGGCGCGCATCACCTGATAGCCGGAGTTGCTCGGCGGGGCCGAGGCCAGCCAGAACGGGTTGGGCGACCTGATGCCCGCGCAGTCTATCGAGAGATCGGCCATCTACAGTACCTCCATCTGGCGCAGCATGCTCCACGCGGCGCGCTTGCCCTGTTGCACCGCCGCCACGACCGTCAGGTCGGCGCCGGTCGAGACGCAGTCGCCGCCGGCGAACACCTTGGGGTGGGCCGTCCCCAACGTGTCGGGGTCGACCAGCAGGCGGCCGCCGTCGTGTGGCAGGTTCAGCGCCTCGAACACGCCCGGCTCGCGCTGCTGCCCCGTAGCGTAGAATACCATGTCGACCGGGAACACGAACTCCGAGCCCGGCACGGCCTCGGGCCAGCGCCGCCCCGACGCGTCCGGCGCGGCCAGGCGCATCTTGACGCATTCGACCGCCGCGAGGGCGCCGTCGTCGCCGGCCAGGAAGCGCACCGGCGCGGTCATCCACAGGAACTCGACCTCCTCCGCTTTGACGAACTCGTACTCGGAGGGGTAGGCCGTCATCTCGGCCACGCCGCGCCGATAGATGCAGGTGACCCGCTCCGCGCCGAGGCGGCGCGCGATGGTCAGGGCGTCCATGCCGGTGTTGCCGGCGCCGATCACGGCCACGCGCCGCGCGATCGGCACGTCTTCCAGCGGCGTGGTGCGCACGGCGGAGATGAGGTCCAGCGCGTCGTGGACGCCTGGCAGGCCGCCGCCGGGGATCAAGGGCATGTGCACATGCGAGCCCGCGCCCACGGCGAGGAAGACGGCGTCGTAGGCGGCCAGCAGCTCATCCATGGCGATGTCCTGCCCGATGGCGACGCCCTGGCGGAATTGGACGCCGAGGTCCGCGACCATTTGCACCTCGGCGCGGATGACCGGGACAGGTTCGCGCAGCGGGATGATGCCGTAGGTGGCGAGCCCGCCGGCGGTGGGCTGGCGGTCGAACACGGTCACGGCGCAGCCGGCGCGGGCCAACTCGGCGGCGCAGGAGAGCCCGGCCGGCCCCGCGCCGACCACGGCGACAGCGCGGCCGTTCGACGGCGCCAGCTCGAACAGCCGGATGTCGCGCGCGAACAGGTAGTCGGTGGCGTGACGCTGCAGCCGGCCGATGGCGATCGGGCGGCTGACGTCATTGTAGACGCAGGCGCCCTCGCACAGTTCCTCGACGGGACAGACGCGGGCGCAACTGGCGCCCATGATATTGGCCTCCATGATCACGCGCGCCGCGCCTTTCAGGTTGTCGGTCGATATCTTTTTGATAAAAGCGGGGATGTCGATGTGCGTGGGGCAGGCCCGCGTACACGGCGCGTCGTAGCAATAGAGGCAGCGGTTGGCCTCGAGCAGGGCCTCGTCCGGCCGCAGCGGCGGCAGCCGCTCGGCGAAGCGGGCGGCGAGATCGGGCGGCGACTGGATAGAGGTGGGTAGGGGAACCGTTGTCAAGATAGGAACTCCTTAAGCCTGCGACCGCGGTCGCATGGCAGCGTGCGGGCGCTGCGGCGCCAGGACATCGAGATTGTAGGGGCGTATTGCATACGCCCGGCGTTTGCCCGACGAACATTCGCCGCAAGAGGATGGATACGGTCGATGGCTTGGTACGCGGCTTAAACACTCCTGTAACTGAAAGGCATCCCTCATGATCGCCGGGCGTATTGCATACGCCCCTACAATTCGAGCGTGCGTCACCCGACTGCCGGGCGTATGCAATACGCCCCTACGGCCAAACACGGCCGAGACGATTGCCGTGCGACCGCGGTCATAGGTTTTCAACTTAATGGCATATGCGGCCCACGGCTCAGGAAATTACCCCGGCCGCGCTGGCCTGTGAATTTCCCGTCGACGGCGATGACGTCGCCGCGCGAGAGCGTCAGCACGGGGTAGCCATGGCACTCCAGGCCCTCGAAGGGGCAGTAGTCGGTGTCCTGGTTGAGCGTTTGGGTCGAGAGCGTGACGCGTCTGTCAGGGTCGATCAGGACGAGGTCGGCGTCGCTGCCCACGCCGATGGTCCCCTTGCGTGGGTACAGACCGTACATGCGCGCGGCGTTGGTGGAGAGCAGCGCCACCATGCGCTGTAGCGAGAAATGGCCCTGGCCGACGCCCTCGGAGTAGGCGATGGGCACGCGCGTTTCGATGCCGGGCGCGCCGTTGGGGATTTTGGAGAAGTCGTCGCGGCCGCGCGCCTTCTGGTCGCGCATACGGAACGAGCAGTGGTCGGTCATGAGCGTTTGCAGGTTGCCCAGCGCCAGGGCGCGCCACAGCAACTCGTTGTTGCTCTTGGCGCGCAGCGGCGGCGACATCACGTACTTGGCGCCGCCGAAGCCGTCCCAGTCCGTTTCGTGGTACTGCTCCTCGTTGAGCAGGAGATACTGCGGGCAGGTCTCGCCGTAGATCGCCAGCCCACGGTCGCGCGCCGCCTCGATGCGCTCCAAAGCTTCGCGGCAGGTGACGTGTACGACGTTGAGCGGCGCGCGGGCCAACTCTGCTAGCGCGATGGCGCGGTTGGTGGCCTCGCCCTCGACCTCCGGCGGGCGGCTGGCGCGGTGGTACCAGGGCGACAGCAGACCCTCGGCGACGAAGCGTTTGGTCAGGATGTCGACGACGTCGCCGTTCTCGGCGTGCACGTTGACCAGCGCGCCGAGTTCGCGCGCCTGTTCCAGCAACTGGAACAGCGTATCATCGGGGATCTGGAAGACGCCTTTGTAGGCCATGAAGCACTTGATGCTGCTGACGCCGTGCGCCACGACGTCCGGCAACTCGGCCATGACCGCGGGGGTGAGGTCGGTCACGGCGATGTGGAAGCCGTAGTCGATCACGGCCTTGCCCTCGCCCTTAGCGTGCCATGTATCCAGCGCCGCGGCCAGCGTGCCGCCGACGCTCTGCAGGCAGTAGTCCACGACCGTGGTCACGCCGCCGCAGGCCGCAGCGATCGTGCCCGTTTCGTAGTCGTCCGAGGTGACGGTCCCGCCGAAGGGCATGTCCAGATGGACGTGCGCGTCGATGGCGCCGGGGATCACGTAGGTCCCCGTGGCGTCAATTACGCGCGGACCGTTCCCGGCCGGTTCTGTCACGCGGCCCGTCGACCGTCCCTCGGGAGCGCCGCCCAGGTCGCCGAGCAAGTCACGCCCAATCCGCGTGATCACGCCGCCCTCGATCCCGATGTCGGCCACGTACTGGTCGCTGGCGGTGACAATCGTGCCGCCGCGTACGATAGTGTCCATGGTGTATCCCTTATCTCCTCTGAAAATAACTGCCCTCGCGCGCCTCGCCGACGCTTTTCATGTCCGTTGGTCGCGGGGCGCTGGAGAGGGACTGATGTGAAAATAGGTGTTGATGGCGAAATTGGGGCCTGAGAGAGCCCCGCCTCCCGTCATCACGGCCCGAGGCGTGGTACAGGATGCGCCTAAAGCCAAGCTCAAGGCCTCCGGTCCCAGAGGAGTAACGGCCCCTCATCATCCATTCTGTGGCCGATCCGCACGAACCCGGCCTTCTCTAGCACGCGGATAGATGCGGCGTTGTCCTCCAGGCACTCGGCCGTGACGCGCCGCACCGTCGGCTGCCTCAACGTCCAGGCCACTAGCGCTTCCGCCATCTCGGTGGCGTACCCCCGGCCCTGATACGACGCGTTAACGCTGTAGCCAAGCTCGACGGCGCCCGTCTCGTCTGGCAGGCCTTTGAACCCCATCCCACCGACGGCCACGAGCGCGGCGCGGTCGACGATGATTCCGCCCCAAGCGTCCCGCTCTGGCTGAGCCTCACGCTCCGCGATCCACAGCGGGTAGGCATCCAGTGCGTCAGGGCCGGGCCACTCCGCTGGGAAATGCACGCGCAACGCCTCGGTGACGCGCTGCCCATCGCGATCGATCGCGACGGGGACAGCGGCCACGAAGTCATCGCGCTCTAGGCGCGTCTTCATCACGTCGAGTGGGGTCGGGGTGAGGATGAGCCTGGGTGTCTCGATGGTAAACATGCAGCCATTCCTTTGACGACTGACGACTGTGTTCTCATTCGGCTGAGAGCGGGCCGCGGCTATGATGTGACGGAGGCGTCCGCGATGGACAGGCACTCGTCGAGGATGTCCAGTCCCTCGCGCAACTCGTCAGGTGTGATGGTCAGCGGCGGCGCGATGACGACGACGTTCCAGTGCGCGAACAGGAACAGCCCGCGCTCCATGGCCCGCTTCTGCAGCGCGCTGATCGGCGCCAATGCCGCCCCGCTCGCATTATAGGGCACGAGCGGCTCGCGCGTGGCGCGGTCCTTCACCAGCTCCAGGCCCCAGAACAGGCCCAGGCCGCGTACCTCGCCGATGCTGGGGTGGCGGTCCTTGAACTCTTCGAGAATAGGCCGTGTGAGTTCGCCCATGCGCCGCGCGTTCTCGACGACCGCTTCGTCGCGGTACGTCTCGATGGTGGCCACGGCGGAGGCGCAGGCCAGCGGGTGCCCGCTGTAGGTCAGGCCGCCCCAGAACATGTTCGTGCGGTACCACTCGGCGATCGGCCGGCGCAGCACGACCGCGCCAAGCGGGACGTAGCCCGAGTTGATGCCTTTGGCGACGGTCAGCAGGTCCGGCGTGACGTCCCAGTGCTGGCAGGCGAACCACGCGCCGGTGCGCCCAAAGCCGCACATCACCTCGTCGGTGATCAGCAGGATATCGTAGCGGTCGAGGATCGCGCGCACCCGCTGGAGGTAGCCGGGCGGCGGGACGATCACGCCGTTGGTCCCCGTGACGGGCTCCAAGATCATCGCGGCGATCGTGTGCGGCCCCTCGTACTGGATCACCTCCTCGATGTGGTCGGCGCAGCGTAGGTTGCAGCCGCCGGGGGCGCAGAACGAGCAGCGATACTGGTAGGGGTCGAGCGCGCGCACCACGCCGGGCATGCCCGGTTCGGCCGCCCAGCGTCGTGGGTCGCCGGTGAGCGTGACGGCCCCAGCCGTGGCGCCGTGGTAGGAGCGATAGCGCGCGATGATCTTGTGGCGGCCGGTGAAAGCGCGCGCCATCTTGACGGCGTTCTCGTTGGCCTCGGCGCCGCCGTTGGTGAAGAAGCTCATCTCCAGGTCGCCCGGCGTGACCTCGGCCAGCAGCCGGCCTAACTCGCCGCGCGCCTCGTTGGCGAAGCTCGGCGCGATGTAGCACAGCTTGGCCGCCTGCTCCTGGATCGCGGCGACGACGCGCGGGTGCTGGTGGCCCAGGTTGCTGTTGATGAGCTGCGAGGCGAAATCGAGGTAGCGCTTGCCGGAGTAGTCCCAGAAGTAGCGTCCCTCGGCCCCCGCGACGGGCAGCGGGTTGATCTGCGATTGGTTCGACCAGGAGTGCAGGACATAGCGACGGTCATTTTCGACCACCTCGTCCGCACCTGTAAGTGTCGTGGCGGTCCGTTCCTCTAGCTGCATGATTTACCTTTTCTCCACACTACCCGTATACACCAACGCCGAGCGCCCGGTGCAACGCCTGGCCCTAAAGGACCATGGCAGGGCATGGACCCTGAAGGGTTTTGCGTGGTAGCGCAACCCGCCAGACCTTTTAAGGTCCGTACCCTGCCATGCGCTTTTAAGCGCAGGTCAACGGCCCCTATCTTACACGACTTACATGCTCGTCATCAACTGATGCGACTTGGCGAGCGACGCGACGGCCGACTGCCAATACGACTGGTCGTAGGCTCCGCTGGGCATCTTCTTGATCACACCGTAGGTCAGGCTAATGCGTGCGGTGCGCGCGAAGGACGTGGGATCCATGTAGCCGATGCCCTTGGACTTGGCCGGGCCGTACATGATCAACTTGTCCACCTCTTTGGCCATGTACACTTGGTGCGCCAGCTTCATCTGGCCGCTCTGGTCGTAGCCGAGGACGATCTTAGCCGCGCCCGCGGGGTCCTTGACCACATCCTGCCAGCCCAAGATCGAAGCCTTGAGGAAGCGTACGGCCACGTCCGGGTGCACCTTGAGGTAGTCGGAGCGGGCGTAAAGACCGTCCTCCAGCATGCTCACGCCGGCCTTGCCGTAGTCGAACACGTTGAGCTGGCTCATCTTGATGCCGCTCTCGAGCACGACGCCGAGCTCGTTGTAGGTCATAGCCGAGGCCATGTCGACCTGGTGGCTCAGGAACGCGTTCATGTCGAAGCCCTGCTTGATGACGGTCATGTCCTTGTCGGGGTTGTAGCCCAGCTTGGCCATCCAGGCCAGGAACTGATACTGGTTGCCGCTGAACCAGACGCCGATTTTCTTGCCCTTGAAGTTGGCCGGACTCGTGATCCCGGCGGTCTTGTAGCTGATGAGGCGCATGCCCGTCGTCTGATAGATCTGCGCGATGTTGACCAGGTTCTGGCCGTGGTCGCGCTGCGCCAGCAGCGAGGGCAGCCAGTCGAGGCCGAAGTCGGCCTGGCCGTTCTCCACGACCTGCTCGGGCACGATGTCGGGTCCGCCCGGCTGGATATGCATGTCGATGCCTTCGTTCGCGTAGTAGCCCTTTTTAAGCGCCACGTAGTAGCCGGCGAACTGCGCCTGCGGGACCCACTTGAGGACGAGCGTCACCTTGGTCGTGGCGCGCGGTGTGGCGGCATGCGCGCCGTAGCCACCGCCGAGCGCGCAGACGAGCACGCCGGTCAGCGCGGCGAGGCCGGCGATGAGGGAGCGGAGCGGACGCTTCGACGCATGACGCGCCGGTGTGGGATGAGTCATGGCGATAATCTCCTCAAACCTGATAGTCATCGATGTAATTGGTCGAGAGATGCGCGACGGACGCGATAAAATCGCGTCAAGGGACCGACCTTCTGCTACGTCCTCCTTCCACGCCTTGACGGCGCCGTTCGATCGTCCACAACGCCGTGGTCATGGCGCCGCATCGGCACGGCAATGAAGACACGAAGCGCGACTATCGTTGCGCGCGGTAGGAAACGTGCCAGAACGTGAGCGCCCGCTCGACGCCGAGCACGACAAGGTAGAAAACGATGCCGATGGCGCAGGCCAGGACGACGCCCGCCCACACCTGGTCCCAGGCCGCGACGTTGGCCTGGTTGATGATGTCGGAGCCCAGCCCGCGGTTCGGGCCGGGGAAGTACTCGGCGATGACCGCGCCGATCATGCTGAGCGTGGTGCAGATCTTGAGTCCGTTGAAGATATACGGTAAGGCGCTCGGCAGCTGCAGCTTCCAGAACACCGTCCAGTCGCTAGCCGCGTAGGAGCGCAGCAACTCGCGTGAGAGCGGGTCGACGCTGGTGAGCCCGGCGACCGTGTTGACCAGCATGGGAAAGAAGGTGAGCAACGCGACGACGACGGCCTTGGACTGCCAGCCGAAGCCGAACCAGAAGATGACCACCGGGGCGAAGGCGATGATGGGGATCGAGTTGCTGATGACGGCGTAGGGGACCAGCCCGCGTCGCGCGGACGGGAACCGTACGCACACGACGGCGACGACGAAGCCCAGAGCGCAGCCGAGCACATAGCCGCGCAGCGCCTCTTCCCAGAACGTGGCGACGACGTCGTCAAATAGCCGCGCATGCGCGGCCACCAGCGAGGTCCAGATAGCCGATGGGTGTGAGAGCGGCTTCAGCGACGCCGTTTTTTCCCACAGGAGCGCGACGGCGACGAAGATGAGCGCGGGAGGACCGGCTTGCCAGAGCCGCGTTCGTGGGTCGCCGAGCAGGTGTCGCACGATCTTATCCTCCCACAGAGTCCGGCCGGCCCCGAACGACCAGGCGCTCCAGACCGGAGATGGCGCCAAAGGCGACGATACCAAGGACCGACGCCGCCAGCATGGTCGACCACCAGGCGATCGTCTCGTCATACGTCGTGGCGATCAGCAGGCGGGCGCCGAGACCGGTCGCCGACCCGAAGGGCAACTCCGCGATGATCGCGCCGACGAGGCTGGCCGTCGCCCCGATCTTGAGTCCGGTGAACAGGTACGGCAGCGCCACGGGGAAGAGCAGCTTGCGGTAGATCTGCCAGCGGCTGGCCGCGTAGGAACGCATCAGCTCGCGGGCCAGCGGGTCGGCGCTCTTGAAGCCCTTGACCGCGCTGACCGTGACGGAGAAAAAGGCCAGGTAGGCGGCGACGACGACCTTGGCGGTCAGCGTGATGCCGAAGAGGCCGATGACGATAGGGGCGAGGGCCAGCACGGGCACCGTCTGCGAGGCCACGACGTAGGGCAGGAAAGCGTTCTCCAGCGGCCGGCTGTACACGAACACCGTGGCGATGAGCATGCCGACGGCGGCGCCGATAAGCAGGCCGAGCAGCGCTTCGACGCCGGTCGCTTCCATGTGGATCCACAGGCCGCGCGGCGAGTCGAACGGCTGCGCCAGGGCGGTGAAAAAGTCGTTCAGGACCTGGTGCGGCAGCGGTACGAAGGGAGACGGCAAATTGAGGGCGGACCGTAACACCTGGCCGAACGACGCGCCGGGAGCCGCGATCTGGCGTGCGAAGGGGTAATCGCTGTACAGGCCCGCGCCGTACCACAGCACGACGATGGCGACGGCCACCACGATGACGGGGATCTGGCCGCGCAGGGCGATGAGCCACGCCCGTCGCGCGGCCCCGCGGCGCGACGGGACTGTCTCGCTCGCCGCGACGGTCGCGGGCGAAAGCGCGGCCGGCGCCCGGCTCATAGGACATGCTCCTCACGCAGGCAGGCGCGCACCTCGCTCACTAGATGGAAGAACCGCTCGTCCTCGCGGGTCGTGGCGGCGCGCGGGCGCGGTAGATCGACCGGGATAATGCGCTCGACCTTGCCGGGGCGCGGGGTCATGACCA
>JAABUV010003021.1_pt1 | contig 21897 bp, 20 predicted proteins | sample 5559971 | NCBI WGS metagenome assembly JAABUV01 (sample SAMN10711881, study PRJNA513362) | rock metagenome | isolation source: Antarctica rocks | place: Antarctica: Victoria Land, Knobhead nord | collected 2015-12-19
CTTCCAGCCCGGCCGCCGGCCCTGCGCGGCGGAGCGCACGGGGAGCGGCCCGGCGCCGAGCGCCTTTGCGGTCGCCTCGGCGCCGCTGAACGCGGCCCCCGCGGGCGGCGCGGCGCGCTCGCTGCTCACGCTGCAGCTGCGGCGCGAGGCCAGCGCGCCGCCGTCCGGCGCGGCCGCTATCCCGCCGCCAGTCACGACCCAGATCGGCTGGGTGGAGCCGCTGGCGCGCGCCGCTGGCCTGGCTCCCGTGCGGAGTGCTGACGGCCGCGCGCCGCACGCGGGCGGGGGTTGGCAGCTGCGTGACGCAGGCGCCGCCGCGCCGGCGTCCGAGCGCGCGCCCGCCGGGCCTGCCGGCCTGCCCCAGCCGGGCGCTCAGGCCGGGCCGCCGCCGCGCGGGCCGAGCGCGTGCGCCGGCTGCGGCGGCGCCAGTGACCCTAGCTCGGCGTCGCGCGCGTCCGCGCCAGCGCCGGCGCGGCTGTCGGCGCCGGTGGCCGCGCACCAGGCGCAATCGCCTGATGCGGGCGACCGCGGTGCCGAGCATGACGACGGCCACACTGACTGGTCCCGGCAGTTTTTGCGGCGCGCCCCTGCCCGCCCTTGTCCAGGCGCCTGCGCCCGTGTCGCCTGTGTCGCCGTTGCGAGGCTGGAGCCGCGATAAGCAGGGGAGGCAGCGCATTCAAGCAAGAGCACACGCGCCCGGTGACGCGGCCGCTTTCCAGGCTGCAAGGCGTGCGCTGAGGCGGGCGGCGCGCGCACAGGCGCTGGCGGCACGTGCGGCGGCGCGCGTACCTGCAGTCGCGCGGCATCCTGGTCAGCTCGCAGCCTGGCGGCAACCTGCCCACGACCGGGCGCTCGCTCGACCTGCTGCTCAACGGCGTGGTCGGCGAGGGCGCCGCGCCCGCGCCCGCCAGCCCCGCCGGCTCCTTCGCCTGGCCGGCCGGGGAGCTAGCAGAGTAGGCGCCCCGCGCGTGCGCTGCGGCCGGGCACCAGGGCCGCGCCGGTCAACTCGCTGACCGCGCGGCCGAGCTGTCTCCTCCCGCGCGGGCAGGCAGGGCCGGCTAAAGGGGGAGCGGCACAGGCACAGGTAGTGTGCCGGCGCTTGCATGACAGCACGGCCGTCGTGCGGGCGCGCTGTGAGTATCGTCTGCTTGTCCTCGGGCTTAGCATTGTCTGTTTGGCCTGGGCGCGGCGGGGCTGGTGCGACTGACCGGCCTGGCCATGACCCGACAGAGCTCAGGGCGAGGCTGGAGCGCAGATTCGCAGCCTCCAGCCCGCCCTGAGTCGCATGGACGCCGGGCCACAGGCGCAGACGCTAGGGGGTGGCAGGATCGGACGGGCCCAGCTAGAGACCCCGCCCGCTGTGCACGGTGTGGAAGTGGGCGCAGCAGTGACTGCGGCAGCGCGACAGCAGATGCTGTTGAGCAGGCATGCAGGCTTTATGACAGAATTTTTGGGGGGCTGTTTCTTTTTTTGGATGCAGGGGGCTACACTTTTGAGGTGTAGCCTGGGCAGGCAGTCGTCGGCTGTTGGCCGCGGCCGGCCGTGGGCATGCTTTAGTCATGCATGTGGGCGTTTGCACTCAAGCCAAGTGCGGTTGAGAACTTGAGATGTTTCACGCAGTGGTCATGCTGTTCAGTGTGGCACGCACTTGCGTACGTCCGGAGCGACTGAGCGACATAGGCGAGCAGGGCCACAGCTTTCGGCATGCGCCTGCAGAGGGCGCCGCGGGGCCGGACCCTTGACGCGCAGTTGCGTGGTCGCTCTGTTTTTGAGAGCATACGGTTCTGATAGCACTTGCTCTGTTTTGAGAGCAGACGGTTCTGATAGCACTTGACACACTGCAGCTGTAAACAGCGCCACCCCGGGCCCCCAGCCTCTCCTCGTGCAAGCCCGCTGTGCTGAGCCGCTATGCTATGGTCGTCTTATCAAAGTGCAACGCAGCACTGTGCTGTGGAGCCTGTGCAAAAGCAGCAGGCGTGGACTGTGCGGCGCGCAGGTGAGCTGATTGCAAGTCGCAAAATAACCACTCCCTGCCTGTCGCAATACAAAGCACTCGCAGCCACGCGCGCCCTAGTGATGTTGCTGGCGCGGCGCGCCCACGCGGAGTGTGCTCGGGCGTCCTCGGCGAAGAGCAGCACCTGTACAGGCAACGCCTCAGCAGCGGCGGCCTGCAGGGGAGCTGTATGGCCAACGTGTATGCTCACTTGTTTTGCCACGGCTGCGCTACACCATTCACGCCCAACTCTGGCGTGCGGTGGCGCCTAGCCCGAGCAGCCCTAATCGTAGCTAGTCCCAGGTTCCCCTCTCGGCTCGCTCCCAAACAAAAAGCCTGCACATCCCGGCTGCCGCCCGTACCCAGTGCGTGCTGCGCGCCTCGGATTGCCCCAGCCGAGCCTGCCCAGCGCGCGCCGCCCCAGACCCTGCGCAGCGATGGCAGCCGCAGCTGTGGGCGAGCTGTGCCTGCATGACGTCGAGGGCGCAGTCTGCGACCTGTGCGGCGAGATATGCGACCCGTCTACGCAAGAGCTGAACAACCTGGACTGCACGTTCAAGCCATGTAGCGACCTGGGCGCCAAGTACTGCCTCTATCACCAAGACTGCCTGGAGAAGTTCCTGCGCGGCCAACGACTAGAAAAGTGCGCGGCGGGCGCCCGCGCCGCGCTGCTCGCCCTACGCGCCCCACGCGCGGCGCGCTTGACGCCTCCCGCCCGCAGGTCTCGCAAGGCCGGCTTCAAGTGCCCCCGAGGCTGTGGCAAGGCCACGCGCTACGATAGGCCATGCCCCGGGAAGGTGCGGCGCTCTCCTCGAGGCGCTGAACCCTGGCGCCCGTCCCTCGCGCCATCTTGGGCGCGCCGTGCGCATGCTGACGCCGCGCCCACGCGGCGCAGATCGACAAGTCGCATCCAGTCCATGTACGCAACGAAGGAGCCAAGAAACGGAAGAAGGCGCGCGGCCCGGCGCTCGCGCCCGGCCCCTGCCTCCCCCCGAGCGGCGGCGCGGCTGATCGCGGCGCGGCTGCGCAGGCTCCCCCGCCGCCACCAGAGCCGCGGATCTTCGTCAAGGACAAGGCCGCGGCCAAAGCCGCCGTCAAGCAAGACGCAGAGGCCAAGGCCGCCCGGCGGGCGCCGCCCGATAAGGCCGCGCCCGCCAAACCTGCGTGCGTCTGCGCGCACCCACCACCTCTCCTGTGCAGTGTTGTCAACCCGGCGCTGTTGTCTTGGTTACTCTGTCTTAGCACAGCACAGACGCTGCGCTGACTGCACACCCGAGAGGCATCACAACAAGTGCACTGCAGAGCACCTGCTCGGCACACGTGGCTGCATCGGCATTTGTGCACTGCCTGACCCCGTTCGCGCGCTCGTGCCGCGCAGCGTGCCCAAGGCCAGCGACCTGCGGGTCGCGGCGGCAAGTATCCGCGCGGCCGCCGGCTTTGCACAAGCTGGCGTGCCACGCGCGCCCGCCGCCCGCCCCGCCCCCGCCGATGCCCCGTCGTTTTCGGCCTGGGGCGCTCGCAAGGCGCCGCTCGTCAGCGATCCAGCGCCAGCGGCTGCGTGGGCCGGCTTTGCCGCGCCTGCGGCGGTGTCGCGCCTGGCGCCGGCGGCGCCAGCATGGGGCGGCGCCGGCGCGGCGCGCGCGGCGGCTGCCGGCGCGGCCGCGGCGGCCGTGCCCGTCGGCGCCGAGTCGCTGCTGGAGGGCGACGCCGGCGGCGCGCTGGGCAAGGCCGCGCGCAAGAACGCCAAGCGCGCCGAGCGCAAGGCCGCGCACCGCGCCCAGGCGCGCCGCCCCGCCCCTGCCCTGCGCGCCCCAGACGCGCGCGGCCTGCGCTCCTGTCGCGAGCCTCATGCCGCCCCGCGCGGCCGCCTGACATCACAGGCGGCCGCCGCTTGGCGCCCGCCCCGCCGCAGGGTGGCCTGCGGGCTGCCGTGCACATGCCGCCCCCTGTGCAGGCGCGCGCTGCATGCAGGTGGACGATCGACCCGCCCGTGCGCGCGCGCAGGCTGACCGCTCGGTGGCGTCGTCGGAGCCGGACACCATGATGGACTCCGCATCGGAGGCGCCCTCGCATGCCGAGCTGGCAGAGGCCGCGGCGCTGGCCCCAGCGGCCGAGGCGCCGGCGGCGCCCGCGCATGCCGAGCTGGCAGAGGCCGCGGCACTGGCCCCAGCGGCCGAGGCGCCCGCGGCGGCTGCTGGCGGCGACGGCGGCGACGGCGGTGCAGGCGGCGCGCCCGCGCGCGACGACGCCGGCGCGGCGCTCCACGGCGAGCCGAGCGACCAGGAGTTCTGCATCCAGGCGCGCGCCTGCCGGCGCCCGCCGCTCGGTGCCAGGGTGTGCAGCGCCTCGTCGGCCGGGCCGTGATTGAATGCTTTGTTCGGCGAGGGCCGGCTCGTCTCGCGCTGCCTGGCGCTGCCTGAATCGCTCTGTGGCCCTTGCAAGCAGTGCCTGGCCTTGGGTTCACCGCTTCTGGCCAGGAGGCGCATTGGCGGGGTGGAGCAACCCTTAGCGCACCACCGTGAGCCGCAAGCCGCACGCCAGTGTGCCGCAAGCCGGGCAGGGGACGTGCGCGGCCGGTGAGCGCGCGCGTGGCGCGGCAGGCGCTCATGGCGGCCAAGGCGCGCTACCTGCTGGCGCAGCTGCAGCAGCTGGGCTTCGCGGAGTGGCAGTGCGCGCCCGCGGTGCTGCGCCACGGCAGCAACCTGCAGGCGCGGCCCGCACGTTTGCCGCCCGGGGTGCGCTGGCGTGTGTCTGCGGGAGGTCCGGGGATTTGTCTGTCGTGCGCGCCCCGCGCCTGCCCGTACAATCACCAGCTTGACCGCGCAAGCCCGGCTCTTGTGGGGCTGCGGCCGGCGCACGCGGGCATGGTTGGGAGGTGCAGTGGCCTGCGCTGGGGCCCCGCACCCGCTGGGAGAGCCTGCCGTGGCTGCCCAGCCCGCAGCGCATGCGCGGCGTTGCCAGAGCGTGGAATGCAGCGCGGGCCCAAGCGCGGCGGGCGCCAGGCAAGGCGTGCCAGGCGTCGCGTGCACGCCCCGGTGGCCAGGCGTGCAGAGCGTGCGTGGCACAGGCTGCAGTGCTGACCGCGCCGTGCAGGCGGCGGTGGAGTTCCTGCTGGCTGGCCATGTGGCCACGGAGGCGGCCGCGCGGGCGTTCATGGAGGCCGCAACCGACGCGCCCGAGATCGACATCTCTGAGGAGCTTGAGCGCCTGGCCGTGTTCAAGGCGCGCGCGCGCGCTGCGGCAGAGCTGCCGAGCAGGAGAGTTGGGGTGGGTCAGGGCGTAGGGCTGGCAGGGTATGACCCCGGTCCGTGAAGGGTATGTCTTGGCACAAACAGCGCGTGGCCGCTGCCTGCCTCCTGAGACGCATCAGCGAGCGGCCGCGGCCGCACACGCCAGCGTTGCATGCTCCCCCAGGGCGCGCTGTCTGAGCACCCTCTACTACCAGGCGCATGCAAGGGGCGGCCGGCCAGGGGCAGGGGCGGGACCGGCGCGTTGAAGCCGCTGGACAAGCCCGGCCCAGCCAGCCCTCCCGGGCCAGCAGGCCGCGGGCGGCGCCTGTGCAGCGGAGCGCGTCGCTTGCCGTGCTCTTTTGGTGCCTAATCCTAACGCTAACCCCGCTGGCACGCAGGAGATGACCGGTGTGCCGGACGCTGAGGTGGACCGCGCCGTGGTCGAGGCCGATGGCGACCTGGACACCGCCGTCGCCGCGATCCACGCGCGCCGCTCTGCGTCGGCGCCGCCCGCGCCGGCGGCCAACGGCGGTGCGTCGCGCCCCCGCGCTGCGCGGCAGCCCTGCGCGCGCAGGCCCCGCCTGCTGTCCTGCGGGGTCAACCGCCGGGTGCTCCGAGCGCGACCACCGGGTGCAGCATTGCCCTACGCCATTGGCTGCACGGACGCGGCGCCGCACACCCTGCACAAGGAGTTACAGCCATGGCGTCAGGGCTAGAGCATCATGGCACGCCCACCACAAGTGCGCACTGCCAAGGAGGCGGGCGCACGCCCGTGCGGCCGCAGCCGCGCCGAGAGGCGCGGGGCCAGACCGCCTGACCCACTGCTCGCGGGCCGGCGCGGCAGGCGGCTGCCACGCGTACGGCAGCGGCGACACCTCCTGGCCGTCCTCCATGGACAGCGGCGCCGTCGCCGACGCGGTGCTCCGCGCGGCGCCGCTGCATGCGCCGGCCCCGCCTGCCATGTCTGCGCTCTCAGGCGCGTGCGCTCGGCTGCGGCTGCGGACGCAGCCGTGCTTGTCAAGCGTGCTCTGCGCTGCACAGGGCGGGCTGACAGGCAGCGTGTGGCTGCGGCGCGCGCGCGTGCAGGGAGTGTGCTGGCTCGCGCTGCCGTCTGCGCTGACGCATGTGTCGGCGCGGTGCGCAGACGTACGCATCCGCAGGCCAGACGGCGCTGGCGCCGCCGGTGGCGGGCTTTGCGGCCGGCGAGCCTGCCCAGGCAAGCCTGCCCAGGCACGCCCGCTGGCCTGGCGCTCTGCATCCAAAAAAAGGGCACTGGCCCCCTGATCACAGGGCACCGGCCGGCGGTCGGCACATGGGCGGGACCTAGCTGTGGCAGGTGCAGTCTGTTGACCTGACCGGTGCGCGGCGCGGCGCAGGCGGCCATGCCGGCGTACAGCTTCGACGCGCCGCTGCCGGCGGGCGCGCCGGGCGCCGCATTCGGCAACGGCGGCGCATGCGTCACCGACCTGGCGCATTACAACCGGCTGCTGGGCCTGCCGCCGCCCGCGCGGCCGCCGCCCGCCGCGCCGCCGGCGCCGCACGAGCGCGCCGCCGGCTACAGCCTGTTTGACGTGTACGCCGAGGCGCCGGCGGCCGGCGCCGCGCCGGGCTGGGGCGCGGACGGCGGCGGCGCCGGCTGGGCGGACCTGCTGGGCGCGCCGGCGCCGCAGGCGGCGCTGCTGGCGGCGGCCGCGGTCGCGACCGACGGCGCGCCGGCGCCGCATGCGCAGGCCGCGTCTGAGCAGGACTCGGAGCTCAACGAACTCATGGCCGCGCTCATGTGCCAGTGACGGCGCCGCCCCGCTAGTCCCGCCGCATGCTGGAGGCGTCGCTTTGTGTGTGCTCAGTGCGTGTGTGCTTGTCAAGTGTGTGTTTGCGGTGTGCCAGCGGCCTCTGGTGAGATGCAGTGGCGCCGCCGCGCCGGTCGCAGGGAGCTGGTGTTTGGCCGTGACGTGTTTGCCGTGCGGTGGTTGAGACCTGGGTTGAATGTGGCAGGAGGCGTGCAGCGCTCTCTACCAGGCAGCTAGCCTTGCATGTGCAGTGTGCGGGCCGCCTTTTAAAGTGGGAGTATTAGGATAGCGGGGGTGCGGCGCACCCCATTACAGCGGCGGGTGTGCGCGGCGGTAGGACAAAAGTGTGCACCGGATCCTGCAAGCGCATGGCTCGCCACAGAGCGCGGCCGATACTGTTACTTGGAGCTGCATCCTCGGCCGATACCGTTACGAGGAGCTGCATCCTGCTGCATCACAGCATCTAAAGCACTCACCACCTGAACAATAAGCGCGCGTGCACTCACCACCTGAACAACAAGTGCGCGTGCAGCGCTCTAAAAAACCACAACCCTTCTCTACACAACCACATGTACACAGCGCCGAGCTGCCTCCGACGACGCGCCGGCGCTCCTCACTTCTTGGTAGACGAAGAGATCCTGCCTGCCGCCTTCCTTGCCTGCGCGCGCGCGCGCGCCCAATCACCCTGCTGTACCCGGCCACACGAGCGGGCCCCTCGCCAGCGCACTCGGGCCGGCAAGGGCAGAGGACGGACGCGGCTCGGGGCACACCTCTTCCTCGGTGGCGTTCGGGTTCGCCCTCCACCACTTGGTGAACTCCGCCTTTGCCAGGTCCTGCATCTTGTGCTGCTGCTCCAAGGCTGCCGCGCGCACACAGGCGTGTCAGCGCCCGAGCCGCACAAGCAGGGCGAGGCCGCAGCCCCGGCCAGCCCAGACAGGCTGCTCAGGCGCGCAGGCCCAGAGATACCAGGCGCTCGTGAGTCCGTGCGGCCTTCAAGCGACAGCAGCAGGTCACACACAGGAGCAGCAGAGGCTGCTCGTCGCTCGCAGCACCCCAGTTCACTCGGCGGTACACACACGCTCCCACGGTGCGCTTTACACACGGTCTTGCCCAGCCAACATGCTACACAGCAGCGGCGCCGCACGATAGAAGCTGCAACAGAGCAATGACCTGCAGGGCCGCCCTCCTTTGCACGGAGCAGCAAGCACCGCTGCACGCTGCGCGTCAACTCGTTACAGGCGCACAGCCAGCACCGCGCGGCGACTCTCAGAGGAGGCAAGGGTGCACAGGCCGCGGCAGGGCGCACTCTTCTTGCCCGCCTCCTCGAACAGCTGGTTCGACCGCACCGCAAAGCGCTGAAACGTGCGGCTGGCCCAGCGCACAGCATCTCCTTAAGCGGGGCGGCCCGGGCAGCGGCAGAAAGCATAACAAGCACATGCAGCGACCTGCACGCGCAGGCGGGGGCATGCGGACCTGTTTGCGAGCGCCTCGACCAGATACTGGTTGACGAGGTGGTTGAGCACGCGCGCGAAGAAGGACATGCCGCAGAGCTCTCAGGTTCGCAGGCGCAGCGCTCCCAGCACGGCCGTGGCCCTCACGCCTTCAGTCCACTTGCCTTCACAGCAACAGCGCACGCGTCGGCGCAAGAGGCAACAGCTCCGTGCCTGACTGCCGGAAGGGGAAGAGGCCACCTCTGCATCGAGTGCGCCCGGACTAGAAAAAAAGCAGTGATGGCGGTCCCCCTATACCCTGCTGAGCGGGGGAACCCCTCCTTGAGACAGCAGGATCTGTGCTCAAATGCGACGTTCAAGCAGAGCTGCTACAGGCTTTTAACCACACTTTTGACAGGCAGAGAGCGTGCCGCTAGCGTCTAGTTGACCAGACAGGACCACCGGCCTTATCACCATGGCTGATCTTACCTCGTCCACGCCCGTGGTGCACAAGGAGGAGATCCACACGTCGTCGCTCTCCCCGCACGTGGGTGTGCCCCGGAAGGCCGGGCTCCGCCCGACATGATGGGGGGCCATGAGGGTGTTCTGGCACCTGCGGCAGCGGGGCCTCGCCTGGAGGCGTGGAGTGCGAGGAGGCGGTGCTTGACAGCCAGTGCTGCGAGGATGGGTTGTTGCGAGGGTTGGATTGGGCGCGGCAGCGGCCACTCGGTGACTCTGGAGCAGATTCGACGCTAGCCGTTGCCATGCACAGCCCTGATGCCCCAGCGATATGCCCAGAGTGCGCAGCAAGCCACACAGACCTGCGGCGGTGAGGCGCAGCTCGCGGGAGCGCTCCGCTGACGTTAGCCTTGCGCACGCAGACAGCAAGCTCACGGAGGCCGCGAAGGTGGAGCAGACCAAGGCCCACCACGAGTCCTACTCCTCGTCCCACGGGTGCGCACGCGGCGCCGCGCCGCGCAGCCAAAACCTCGCGCTGGGGCGCGCTGCTGTCCGGGCCCAGCCTGCCCAGTTGTTACCGGCCTGCGGGAGGGGCAGCGGTGCTGTTTGCGGACCGGGCAGTGTCCCGCGTCCAGCCAGCAGGCTGCGAGCGCGCCTGCATCCGCCTGATGCCGCGCAATGCCGCGGCGCGCGCAGCAAGAAGCCCCGGGGACCCACGAAGGATGAGAAGAACGCGCTGGCGAAGGCCGGCGCCGCGGTCGCCGCGGTCGCTGCGGTGGCGCTGGGCGGCTACTTTATCTACAAGGTGCGGCCCGCCATCCCGGCAGCTCCCAGTGCAGCCGGTGTTGTGAGCGAGCAGCGCGGCGGCGGGCGCCGCACGCGCCGCTGGTGTGCTTCAGTGCGACTCGGTCGTGCCGCCCTCAAGGACAACACCGCGTTTGCTGATGGAGACCTGCTTGTGCGCAAACGCAGAACGTGAACAAGGACGACGAGTACGATGTGGAGCACGCGACCGACCGCGCCACGCGCGACGCCAAGGGCAAGGCGGACCAGGCGGGCGGCTGGTTCAGCCGCAAGGGCCACCAGGCCCGGGACGCCTCGTCCGACGCCGGGCACAGCGCCCACCACGGCCTGCACAAGGCCGCGGTGCGCTCCCGCCGACGCCGTCCCGCGGCCTATCGCCCCTGGCTGCCGTGCAACAGGCGTGCCGTGCCCACAGCAGCCAGTGGGCAGGGCAGGCTGCTGTGCGAAGGGATGCAGGCCCAAAATGTGGCCTCGCCGCTGCTCGGGCGCCGGTCGGGGTGCTGACGCTGCGGCGGCCCTGCTGCTTGCGCGCGGCAGGACAAGGCCGGCCACAAGGCGGACCAGGCCGTCAACGCGCTCAAGGACGCCGGCAACCGCGCCCAGGACAAGGCGCGTGGGGGGCACGCGCCGGTCCCCATCTTGCTGTGACGCCCTCCGCCGCGCTCCCGCCGGCCGCGCAGGCGGTTTGCGGGCTGCTGCCGTCCACTGCGCTGCCGGTGTCGCGCCCGAGCGCCAGCAGCAGAGCTTGGGTTGCGTACCGTGTCATCCCGGTAACGACAGCGACAGGCGGTCGGCGCGCGCGCGCGCAGGCCGCCCAGGCGGGCGACAACATCAAGGACTCCGCGCGCGGCGTGCGGGACTCCGCCAAGGACTCCGCGCGCGGCGTGCGCGACTCCGCCGGGCGCACGGCAGACAAGACGGACAACTCGGCGCGCCGCGCGGCCGACAAGGCCGACCACACCGGGCACAGCCTGGCCGGCAACGTCAAGCACGCCGTCGGCAGCGCCGGCCACAAGGTCGAGCACGCCGCCAGTAGCGCCAAGCACAAGCTGGGCGACGCCGCGCACAGCGTCAAGCACAAGGCCGGCGACACCGCCGAGTGCGCGCCCGCGCCCGCTGCGCGCGACCTCCCCGCGCCGCGCAGGCCACGCGCAGGCCCTACGGAGATGCTCCCAGCCCTGGCGCCGTGCCGGACCAGCTTCAGCTTTTGTTCCCCACTGACAAATTCGCGAGCGTGCGGCGCTGCGCGTCTCATGCTGAGGGCGGCGACGCTGCGCGCAGCTACGTTGAGGACAAGCAGGACGACCTGTTCGGCGGCATCAAGAACTGGCTGTCGCGGCGCAAGGACGAGGCCGATGAGGCGGCGTCGCGCGGCAAGGACGAGCAGCGCCGCATGGCCAACTCCGCGCGCAACACCGCGGACAAGGTGGCCGACAAGGCGCGCTAGGCGCCGCCCGCGCGTGAGCGGGGGCTCACAGGCTGCGGCCGTGAGCGCGACCTGTGCAGCGTCGCTCGTGCGGCGTTGCACGGCGCGCGCTTGGCAGCCAAGACGGACGAGTGACCCGCCGCGTGTGCGCCCGCACGCCGCGTGCCTGCTAGCGGCTTGGTGCAGCGCCGGCGCAGTGCGCCATGCGGCGTGCTTGGCAGCCAGCTGCTGTGGCCGTGCGCGGTGACCTGGGTGCACGGCTGGCACCCGTGGTACAGGAGGTGTCACCTGGTCTGGGTGAACTGACTTGGTGAGTGCTCCGACGGGTCAGACCGCACCGTGGGTGGGGATAGGTTGGCAAGCCGCATTTGCGCGTGTGAGCGGGGCACAGGCGGGAATGGGAGGCAGGAATCCGTTTGAGAGCGGACACTGCGCTGCGTAGGCAACCTATTCTGCTCCCAATGTGTGAGAGCTGTCTCTGCTTTTTTATCAAGCGGCACTGGGTGCTCCTGGGTGGGAGCGGAGCTGCTGCCTAACAAATGGGGGTGTGCACCATGTATACCTCCACGTTTGTCAATTGCTGTGCTGCTTCATCGAATGCAATTCGCCATCTGCAACGCCATGCTTCATGATGCTCTTTTGGTCTTACACTCTCAAGTCCGTTTACCCTCGATTCATGCGTGTGTGTCTTCTCATAATGCCGCAGGTCGCAAGCTGACACCAAGCCAAGCCATCCGTGTTCATATAGCCCTGCAACATACTGACAAAGCCCCCCCTCCCCGCTCCCAGGCAGGCTCAGATCTTGACGCCCTCTGGCAACACGCGCTGCAGGATCTCGCCGGCCAGCTGGTCCACCTGCAAGGCACGTAGAGCGCGCTCAGCGCAGGCGCGCAGCGAGCTCTGCGCTGCACCCAAGACCCATGCAGCCACAGCAAATACACTGTCCGATGCACGCTCGCAAGGAGTGCAGCAGGGTGTTGCAGGGTCGCGCACCTGGGTGTCCAGGCTGGCCAGCGCGGCCTCCTTCTCCTTCTCCAGCGCGGCAATGGCGTCCGCCACCTCCTTGTCAATTTTCTGCAGGCCGCGGCGGAGCGCGTCAGCCGCAGCAGACACGATGCCCGCAGCACACCGCTTCGGCGGCAGACGGCCTGGAGCCCCCCGGTCCCATACGGCAGGCCTGGGGTGAGGCACACGCACGGCGCACCCCTTGCGCAGCCACCCTTGCAGTTTGCTCACAACCAGTGCGTTGCAGCAAGCAGCCACCCACATCCCGCCAGGGCGGCAAGAGGGCAGCAGCGTCAGCGCGGCCCTGAGCACGCGGCGCCCCCAGGGCGCCCGGCGGCGCCGCGCCGGCCGCGCACACCTCCTTGGCGGCGGCCAGCTTCGCGCCCGACTCGCTCTGCGCGGCCGACTTGGCCTCCGAGATGACCTTTTGCGCCTCGGCGCGCGCGTCGGCAAGCGCCTTCTCCGCCGCCGCCTGCAGGTCCTCCAGCTCCTTCGAGTTGTCCTGCCGCGGCGCCGGGCTGCGTGACGCGGCGCCCCGGACCCGGCCTTCGGCTCACAGTGTGCCCACGCTCTCGCTCACATTGTGCTATGCACAGGTGCTGCCTGCGGTGGGCTGTGGAAGCCGCTAGCAGTGCTCTGCACAAGACGCGCGTCCTTGTAAAAGATTCTGCCGCTGGCAGACGCCACGCGTCGCCAGGGGCCCTGGCAAGGCCCAGGCCTCTGGAGACGAGGGGGTTGCCTCCTTGATGACGCATCACAGTTGCTAGCACAGCCAAGGCGGGGCGGGCAGCGGCCACCGAGCGCGCCGCGGCCGCCTGCACCGGGCGCGCACCTTGCTGTCGCCCAGCAGGGACCGGATCTTCGCGTCGCGCTCGTCCAGCACCTTTCCGACAGGGGTGAACCAGAACTTGTCCAGGAACACCATCAGCAGCAGGAACTCGGCCACCATGACCGGCAGGGTCAGGTTGAAGTCGAAGATCTTGCCGGCCTCCGCGTGCGCGGGCAGCGCCAGCAGCACATTGGCAACGGCGGCGGCCGCGGCGGTCTGCAGCGGCGCGGGCACCAGCGCTTTCCTGCGCCGCACGCCCCAGCTCATGCCCCCACCACGCAATACCGAGCGGTCCAGCCAGGAGTGAGGCAGCCTGCAAGGCCCTCACCTGACTGCCCGGACGGCAGCACGCACGGGGTCCGCCTGGGCCTGGGCACGGACAACCAGGCGGATGCGGCTGCAGGGGGCTGCCCCTCGGGCCAGGCAGGAGCGCAGGCACTGCGGCTGGCCCATGATTGCCGCCATCGTCGCCCGCGTCCGCCCGTCGCTCGGCAGCGGGCCAAAGCGAGGCTGGGAGAGGCGATAAACCCTCCAGGGCCAGGGCAGGGTGCAGCATTCGACTTTAATTACACAGCTCCCTGTTTTGTGGGAGGCCTGCCAGCAGTTCTCACGACGTTCCGAAGCCCGTGGGGCACTATTACACTAAAACGCCCGCCCGCAGCGCAGGTGCAAGCAGCAGGCGCAGCGCAAAGCAGCAGGTTCAGCATGAAAAAGAACTGGAAAGCAGATAGGTCGCGCGGTGCGCACAATGCTGCGCACGGGCTTGCAGGGCTGCCGCAGCGGCCACGGGACATGGCCCCGGCTGGGCCCAGCGCCACGGCGCTGTCCCAGCCGAGCGCGCCCGCGACCCCGGCACCGCCCACCCCCAGCCGGCAGCAAGGCCCGCCGTCCCGCACGCCGGCCCGCCCGCACGCATCGCTCGCGGCGACCGCGCGGGCCACGCGGCCGCGGGACCGCCGCCGTCGCCGGGCCCAGGCCGCTAGCCGAGCGCGGGCGGCGCGTCCGGCGGCGCCAGGCTGGACACGCACAGGCGCGCCGGCGCCGCATACTTCTCGCGCACGGCCGGCAGCTGGTAGGTCGCGCGGCAGGCCGCGCGCTGCGCGAGCGCGTGCAGCGCCGCCGCGACGGGCCGCAGCTCGGCCGCCTCATAGCGCGCATAGTGTGTGAGCGTGGGCGACCAGGCCGGCGCGCCCAGCCAGCCGCGCGCCAGCGCGACCGCGCCCGCCGCCAGCTGGCTGGGCAGCCACTGCAGCGCCGCATACTCCGGCAGCGCCAGCTCCAGCACGTACGCCGCCAGGTGCTCCAGCCTGCGCGCGCGCGCGGCGCTCGGCGCGGGCGGGCGCGCGTGGGCGCGGCGAAGGCCATGGGTAGGGCCTAGCCAAACCTGTGGCCTGCGCAGGGCCGGAGCCCGGCCCAAGACACGCCTGCGACTGCTATCCAGCTAGCTGTCGATCATGGGAGCAGGGTCCGCTGCCTTCGGCAAACCCGCGCGACTGCCAGCCGCGCATGCGCACAACGCAGGCGCATGCAGTCCTGGCCGCGGGCAGCGCTGTTCGCAGCAGGCGCAGCAGCTGCGTGGCAGCGCGCCCTGATTCCTGCAGCTCTGCAAAGCTCGACTCGCGTCGTGGCGCTAGCGCATGAGCGCGTCGGGCGCAGCCCACAAGAGACAAGAGCGAGATCCAGCAGGCGCCAGCGCCAAGGCGCGTCCGCTGGGGCCCAGCACGGAGGCGTCCGCACGCGCGCGCTGCCAGAGCGCGGGCGGACCACGGCTAGGAGCGGCGGGGGCAGGCCCTGACAGCACCGAGCCCTCTGCAGTGCTCACAGGCCCGCGGAGCAACCCCCTCCCCCTCGGCCCCGCACGGCCTGCGGCCTGGAGGGACGCGCACCGCGGGTCGGCCGGCCCGAGCGCGTGCGCGGCCTTGACCAGGCGGCGCAGGAAAACGCGCGGCGTGGGCGCGGTCAGCTCGAAGCGCAGCGCGCCCAGCACCTCCTCCTCCATCGCCAGGATCTCGGCGCGCGTGTACGTGTTGTCGGTGATGTAGCAGAACTCCTCGATCTGCGCGCGCCCCGCCGCCCGCGCTGAGGCTGCTGCGGCGGCGGGCCTGTCTTGGCGCGGTCACATTTCATGACGCCTCACAGAGCGGCGCTGCTCGGGCCGGCAAGCAGGTGGGCAACGATGCACCTGCGCGCCAAGGCGCAGCTTCGCTGGGCGTGGCAGGCGCTGGGGGGGCCGGGCGCGCCTGGGGCGCGTAGATCTCCTCGTACTTGGCGGCCAGCAGCATGCAGGTGATGCCCACCAGCTGCAGCCGCGCGCGCGGCACGCAGCGCAGGCTCAGGTAGCGGTCCAGGTAGGACACCGCCAGGAACAGCGTGTCCGCCACCAGCTTGTACTCCTGCGCCGCGCCGGTCGGCCTGGTGAGGCCCGGCGCCGCCAGGCGTGGCCGCGGCCTGCCGCCCGCACGCCCGCACGAGGCGCGGGCTGTGCGCGCAGGCGCCGCGCGGCGCCTGCCAGGACGCCCGGCCTGGGCGGGTCTGCGGGAGCGCGGCGGACCTGGGCGACCTCGACGAGCCAGTCCACGAGGATGCCGCGCATCGACTGCGTGATGTCTGTCTGCACGGTGCTCATGTAGCAGGTCGACGGGCGCCGCTTCAGCTGCGCGCCGGCCGTGGCGCGTCAGCCGCCGTGCACGCAGGCAGGCGCGGCGCGGAGAGCGCGCTGCAGAGGCCCGCGGAGCGCAGGGTGTGAGGCAGGCGCAGTCAAGAAGCGCCGCGGCGCCCAGCGGGCGCGCGCTGCGCACCTCTGCAAGGAACAGGCTGTCCATGATCTCATGCACATACGCCGGGCAGGCCAGCACGTTGCCCAGGTCCGCAGCATCGATGTCGACCACCGCGGGCGCCGAGCTGCAGCATACCGGGCTTGGCTCTGCACGCCATGCGCCGGGGTCGGCGCGCTGTACTGTGCAAGCCGCGACGCTGCGCAGGGGCACAGGCGGAGCGGGGGCCATGCGCGCACCGTCCGACGCGGAGGAGCCGCGCTGGCTGAGCAGGGCCAGGTGCTGCGCGGCCTGCACATGCGCCGCCGCCTGGGGCCCGCACACGTCTGGCGTCAGTGGTGCAGCCGGCGTGCGGCGTCAACACAGCAAGATGCGCAACAGCGCAGCGCTGGCGGGGCGCGCGCTTGCGACGCTGTGACGCAGCGCGCACCGGCCGTGCCGGCGCTGCAAGCGCTGGCCTGCTGTGCCTCGCGCGGCTCTCCTGCGGGGACCATGAGCGGCAGTTGGCACAAGCGCGCTCGCGTGAGCCGCACCCCAGCGCGGCGCTGCGTAACAACCGAGAGCTGGCGCGGGCAGCAACAGCGAGCGGCAGACGGCCCGCGCGCGCATGCGCTGCGGCCGGCAATGTGCAGATCGGCGCACCTTTTCAGGCGGGAACACCACGGGCTTCGCGTCGATATTGGTGATGTCGCCAAAGGCAGGCCGCGTCTTCTTGCTGCCTGCCACCGCCTGGGGGCCCTGGGCGGGATGTGCCAATGTTAGCTGGTTCAAAACCGCTCCCAGCACGCCGTGCCCGGCCAGGCAGGCAGCTCCTACGGGGTCCGGGCGAACCAGCGGGGCCACGGACCTTGCCGTCGTCCTCCTTCCGCTTTCCCTGCCACTTGAGGCTCGTGAGCATCGAGCCGGGGCCCTCCTGGCCGGGCTGCAGGCCGGACGACCGGGTAACGGGGCCGGAGCCTTGCCGCGAGGCCATGCTGGGCCACAGGAGGCCGGGCAGCCACCCCCTCGCGCGGCGCTCAGCCTGACATTGCGGCGATGGCGCACCAGGGCGCACTGCGCTGGGCCCCCAAGCGCGCGCGCCGTTCTGTCAAGCCAGCGCGCTGCTTGAGCCCGGGCACCAGACACAGGTTGCACAGCTACCACTGTCTGTGCTGCCTCCCTGTGCACTTTTTGGTACTTGGCAACCCTTCCACTGCCCTAACTGTCCCCATCTCCCCAGTAATGGCTTGGGCTGGGTCAGAAGGTAGCAGCGGTGATGGGAGCCGCCACAGCGCTGCACCCGGGCCCTTGCGTGCAGGGGACTAGCGCGCGCCAATCACGCTGAGGCAGTGCTTTGATCTAGTGCTGAAAGTTCATGCGCGCTGTGCAGTAGACATAGGGCGCTGCTGTGCTGCAAAGCGCGCTTCAGGAACATCATCTTATTTTTTAGCTGTACAACACTCGGCTCAGCCCTGCGACCTGGCACTCCGCGGCGCCACGTTCTCCTGCTCTTTCAGAGTGGACGCAGCCGCTGGTGCCCTGCGCTCTGCCTCTGTACCAAAGCTGCGTCCAACCACTCCTGTTCCTTGTGCACAGCACAACACTGGGTGGCGCTCTCTCATGCTGCCATGTTACGTCCGTTTGAGAGGCAAAGCGTCCTTGGCACGGTGTTGCGGCAGTGGGTTGTCTGCAGCCTGTGCCTCGTCGTGGCGCGACGGCGACCACGGACGGTCCGTCCAGCCGGCGGAGGCGTGGGCGACCGCCGCCCTGCGCACGCCAGCCACAGCGGCTGACGGGCACGGCGAGCGCGCGCACGCGGGCTGCGGCAGCGGCGCACCTGCTGGCCCCTGGTGCAGTCGCACGCCGGGTGCCAGCAGCAGCAGGGCGAGCGCCGGCGATTGCCCTGCATATCTCTCAGCCTGCAAGGGACAGCGGCCCGCCTGTGCGCAGCCGGGTGTCGGGCAGCGCGGAGTTGCCTTTGTTGGGCTTGCTTGGCCGGCACCTGAAAGCGAGCATGATGCTGGGTAGAGCGTGTGTAGGAGATGCATGCATACTGAGTAGAGGGCGTGCGGGAGCGCAGGCGCAGAGCTGTCATGTAGGAGGCCATTGGGGGCGCGAGTTGTGCGTCTACTTGGAACAGCCATATGCGGCATGGTTGCACTTTGCGTTGAAGCAGCAAGGCATGTGTTGTTGCGATAATGAAACTTGAGCATGCAAAATCACCCCATCCAATGCGGATCTATGCGTTCGCAGTGCCGGCACTGACATAGGCCAGTGCTGCGCCAGGGCGGTCATAGCGCGCAGGCCATGGCCGCCGCTGCCTGGCACGCCTAGGTAATGCAGCCCAACCCTCAACACGCTAGCTAGTACATGTACAGCAGCCACGCGCGGTGGCCCAGCAGGCCCATGCTCGCGCAGCTGGTCTCGCGCATAGAGACGCGCCATCGCGCCCGCCTCGCGACCACACTGCTGCCACGCTGGCGCCGCCGCACGCACTGTCCGCCGCACAGCGCGGCCTATGGCAGCGACGAGGCCGCCACAGACGCGCCGCGCGCGTCCGCGGGGACCGCGGCGGGCGCCTGGGCCGCGGGCGCCGCATTGGAGGCCGCCTGCATGGCCGGCCCGATGGCCACCGCGTCGGGCAGCGTCGCCGGCGCCGGCGCGGCCGCGGTGGCGGTCGAGGCGGCGTCCACCATGCGCGGCGCGGGCGCGGCCACGGGCGCGCTCACGGGCGCCGAGGCGTGGTGCAGGTGCGGGTTGAAGTCGTTGTCGGTGGTCATGGTCGGCACGGCGCCCGTGATGGCGCTCGAGGGCACGTCCGGCGGGAAGAAGAGCGGCAGCTCCGGCGGCGCGGCGAAGCTGGGGTGCGGCCAGGCCACCGTCTCCGGCTCGCCGCAGCCGTCGCAGAAGCCGTCGTGGATGGTGTACCCGGCCTCGGTCGGCGACACGCCCAGCATGGACAGCTCCTGGAACTGCGTCCGCCAGTCCTGCGCGGCGCGCGAGGTCCGCCCTCAGCGCACGCCCCGCATGCGGCCCCCCCACCGACCGTCCCGCAGAGGCCGGCTGCAGGCAGACGCGCACGGCAGGCAGTCCTCATCACAGCCTGACACTCCCGCGGGCTACCACGCGCCACGCAGCATGGCATGCGCGTTCGCTTCAGCCTCGATGCGAGCGAGCGGGAACGCGCCTCGAAGAAGAGCGTGTTGTTCTGCGCGTACTTGTACAGCGCCATGAACGTGCGCGTGCCGTAGAAGGTCTGCGAGATGTCAGAGTACATGAGGTGGTTGTTGGGGTAGCTCTTGGGCATCTGGTGGTAGTTGATGGTCTCCAGGAAGTAGTGGTTGTCAAACTTGTACGGGTTGCTCGTGAACGGGCCCTGCGGCCGCCGGCCGCCCCGCTCAGCGCATGCCGCCGCCCGGCAGTTCTAAATTGAAACTTCCGACGCGCCGGGCTGCGCGCGGCCCCGCAACTCATGCATCCGAGGTGGAGCGGCCAGCGCGGCGGGCTCGTCCCTCGCGCGCTGCATGTGCAGCATGCCCCCTTTCCCAGTCTGCAAGCTCCCGGCAAGCGGCCGTGCGCGGCGGGCGCGCACCAGGCCGTCGCCCTTGGCCTGCGTGCAGTTGCGCATCTTGGCCGCGCGCACGTTGCCGATGGAGTGCGCGCCCGACAGCACGACCGTGGCCTTGATGGAGTCGTTGAAGCCGCTGTTGCCTGCCGCGCGCGGCAGGCGCTCGGGGCGGGCGGGCGGAGCGTGATGCGCATGCCCGACATGCTGGCCAATAATGCACACTAAAAGACAGACAGAACCTTGAGCTGGGCTGGCACATGCGCATGGCGGCCGGCAGGGCAGACTGCGCATGGCCGGCGACCGGGGCGCACCCCAGAAGTTGATCTGCTGCTCCGGGTCAAAGCACTCGGAGGAGAACTGCTCGATGGGGTCGGTCTCGTTGATGCGGTCGGGGCGGCCCATCAGCAGCGGCACGGCGGGGCCCTGGGCCATCTCCACCGCGGTCGCGGCTGCGCAGGCGACCCAGCCTGCATCAGCCTCGCACAGCGCGCAGGCACGGCAGGGCGCAGAGCAGCGGACCGCGCAGAGGCGCAGAGCAGGGACATGTGCAGGCCGGCGGCCACAACTCAGCGCACGGCATCACTTGGCGGGCCCACACGCGCAGACGCACAGGCGGTGCGCACCAAAGTGCTGGATGGTGTCGGCGTAGGTGATCTGGGGGCAGCCAGTCGCGCGCATGAGCGGCACGGCAGTCTTCAGCAGCGCGTGGCAGATCTGCAGCCCGTCGTGCGCCTTGAAGTTGGGCAGCGGGCCCTCCTCCACCTCGCGCATGATCGATCCGTTGGCCCTGCACGCGGGGAGCGCGTCGGCACCCTCTGGTTGCAAGGCGCACTGCGCCGGCCCTGCTGCCGCGCCAGCCCTGCCGTGACGGCGCTGTGCGGCAGCCCGCGCTGTATTGGTGCTCTGCTGCAGACACCCGGTGATAACTCAAGCCTGCTGCATGCGCTGCATGGCAGGGCGCTCAGTGCTGGCTGGCAGTGGCCTGGCGACAGGAGGCTTGCCACCGCCCGCATGGGCTTGAAATGCGGCAAGCCCTTGAGCATGAATGCCTAGTGAGGCGCCGCGGCGGCCCCGCGCGGGTGCCCACGCACCCGCCCTTGTCTGTTGTGTTGACGTATGTCGCGGCGTCGTGAAACGACATCCGCAGGCAGTTGGGCAGCGAGCCGTCGCCGAAGTTGAGGTAGTCACGCGCGGTCCGCCGCGCCAGGCGCATGCAGTCACGCGCGTGCTGCGCGCCCCCGAACGCGTCAACGCCGCCCCCGACAGGCCTAGCTGGGTGGGGGGCAGGCGCTGACAGCATGGAGCTCTGCGCAAGGTTGCAGGGGCACACAGCTTCCCCGCAGTGCAGGACGTTGGGTGACAGGTTGCGGCACACGCTCGCGGCGCAGGTTGGCGACCCGCGCGGCGCTTCCGCAGCGCTGGCTGTTGCGCTGCAGTGTGTGCACGCAGGCGGGAGGCGCGAGGTGTGCTCCCCAGCGCCTGCCTCAAGCAGGCGCGCAGCACACCTGCAGGGAGCCATAGATGCCTACAGGGTCCAGCACCGTCTTGCTCCTGCGCGCAGGCACAGCCTCGGTTTACGTGTGGCGCCAGCGGTGGCCAGTGCGCTCGCTGCACACTACTATCGGGCAGGTTCGCTGTCACCGCCTCACGCCACCCCTTGTAAAGGCTCGTGGACCCTTCCACCAGGAGCTCCAACACAGCTGTCCCCGCCTCCCTCTCTGTCTACCGACCCACAGCAGCGCCTCCACCCACCGGGCAACGGCTGTGCCCTGCAGTTCCCGCTCTCTTCCGCAACCGGCGGACCATCAGGCTCACCACGCGGGCGCCACGCCGGCGGCCAGGCAGCAACAGAGCGCCACAGCGGTGACGGCCCGCGAGCGCTGCGAAACCTGACCCCGCGCCATGATGCTCCTGTTGTGTGGGGCTTGTCCCGGATCCGTCGTATGCCGCGGAGGCGAGAGGAGGCCGGCCGGAAGCTTAGGTTTCTGTCGTATTCATCATGCAAGCTAGGGCACCGGGACCTCCCACTAGGGCCAGCTTGGACAAAAGTGTAGCTTGGAGGGCAAAGCTCAAACTCATCCAGAGCACTCAGCGACCCACACGTTGTCTAGTGCCTGCATCCGCGCGACCACAGCACCAGGCGCCATGACGAACTTTGTGGCCGTCGTGCTGCTGGCGTGCTCCTGCATCGCCCTGGCTGCCGGTGCGGTCGGCTGCCAAGCTGGCTCCGCAGCTCCTCACCTCTTTGCGTGCACGGAAAGAGCGGTCCTCTGGGGCCTGGACTCGTCGATTGATGACCGGGCTTTGTAGTACAGTTTGCGAGGCCTTGCCCTGGAGGCCTGGCGGAGGCTGATGGGGCTGCCACCGCACCAGCGCTGCACTGCGTTGCTCTTGGTGTGCTCTTGCGCGGGCACGTGCTTTGGGCAGCACGGCGCTCCAGCATGCTCAGGACGCTGGCACAGTGGCGTCACAGTCTTGCCGTAGCGTTTCCTGGTTGCCGTGGGGGCTACAGTAACTGCATGCACCCAGCGTTTGACGGTGCCTCCAGGGCCTTGGCCCCCCTGGCGGTGGCGTGTCTCCACCTGGGGCATGGCATCGACAGCAACCCAC
>JAABUV010003022.1_pt1 | contig 21897 bp, 23 predicted proteins | sample 5559971 | NCBI WGS metagenome assembly JAABUV01 (sample SAMN10711881, study PRJNA513362) | rock metagenome | isolation source: Antarctica rocks | place: Antarctica: Victoria Land, Knobhead nord | collected 2015-12-19
CGCCCGCCGCCGCCAAGGCCGCGCGCCCAGGCGCCTCGCCGCCGCGGCCGCCGCCACGCACGGGCTTCCCAGAGCTCGTGGTGCGTGGGCGGGGCGCTTTCTCAGCCCTGCCTGCTGTGCAACTTTGCACAACCGCACGAACCGCAGCCAGCGCCTCTGCTCACCAGCGAGCTGCTGTGACGGCGCATCACCTGACAGTAGATTTAGGCGATGCCAGGGCGCCCAGGAGCCCAAAAACACATGCGCCAGCCGGCGCGGCGCGCGCAGGAGGGCGCGCGCCTGATGCAGAAGAACGAGGGTCGCTGGGAGTTTGCGCTGCGCGAGGACGCACGCGCGGGCGCGCTGGAGCTGGACGTCGCAATCGGCCGCCACCTGGCCACCGCGTGCGTGCAGGCAGACGTGCAGCCGCGCTGCGTGCGCCTGCTCATCAAGGTGGGCGGCGCGACATCGCTGTGCCCCTGGCTGACCTACGCTATGGCATCTGCACGTTGCATCACGCAATTTGCATGGCATGGGCCTCTGCGCAGTCCATGGCCTGGCTCGCTGAGACGCACTCACTTGTCAGGCAGCAGTCCATCAGGCCATCTATGTGTGCAGGTACGCGTACGACTGCCTGCAGAGCCTCGTCAGACTTGCATGACCTGGCCACACAGGCCACTGCTGCATGCGCTGAGACAGCACAAGCATATTCCTGCACCCCTAGTGTGGTCCACAATCTGGATGGTAAAGGGATTCATGCATGGAAGCTTGCCTGCGGCCGCCCACATACCCAGGCTGTTGCATTGTCCGCTCCAATCACCACATGCAGCCAGCACCCAAAGCGGACCTGCAGCTGTCAGGAGGAGGGAAGACGAGGCGTGGCCGGGCTGGCCGCGCGCGCGCAGGGCAAGCTGCTGCAGCTGGCGCTGCCGGAGGAGGTGTGTCCCGGCCGCGCGGCCGCGCGGCGCTCGGCCACGACGGGCCGCCTGGTCATCAGCATGCCCATCGAGGCCGCCGCGCACGCGTCCGCGTGCGCCCGCCCCCGCCCCAACAGCACATGTGAGGCGTTGCCAATATACAGAGCGCCCCGTCTGCGGCCCTCGGCCTAAAGCTTTCATGCAGACCTGCAGCAGCCTGTTTGCTTGAGTGGGCGCTTGGTGGGTGCGTGCGCGCGCAATGTATGCAGCCAGCAGCTGTACAGCAGCCATGCAGCGCGCGCTTACAGGCTGAACTGCGTGCGGCAGGCACGGGCGGCCAGCAGCAACTGCGCCATATTGCGGCGTTGCTCGGACGCGGCACGGCAGCAAGCTGTCTCAGGAGGTGCCGGGCCACTGCGGAGCGAAGCGCGCGCATGGCTCGGGGCCGGACGGCCGGTTCGCGCACGTGTGCGCGGCTGACGCGCGCAGCGGCGACCCTGACAGCCCGCCGCCCCTGCTGTAGCCCTGCAGCCACGCATGCAGGTGCAGGAGCGTCCCAAACATCTTGTCCACTGCCGAGACCTCTTGATGTTTGAGGGCATCTCCCCGACAAGGTCACACCACACCTTCTTTGTTACATGCCGTGGGCTGCAGCTTCAGGTGCAAAAGCGCTCTGCGCAGCCGCAAGGAGCCACTGCGCGAGTGCAAGCCCACAAACAGTTGTACACACAGATGCCACGGCCTACCTGGCTCTGACCACCGCAAGCACACCGGCTACTGCACCTTGTCTTGGGCATCCCCACAACATCTGGCAAGCAGTTGCACCCCGAAAGCAAAGCACGCACTCGTCCTCGCAGTCCAGTGCTGCCCTGATTAAGTGCCGCACCCACACGCAGCCCCGAGCACCGCGGACGGCGCAAGCGCCGTGCGCGCCGCGCCCACGCCCTCTGGCCGGCGCAAGGCTTTGCGCACCGACGCAAATTGCTGCAGTCGCGCGGCTCGACTGCACCTCGGGAGCAGCGCATTTATGCAGCGGCACGAGGCGCGGCAAGCTCGCGTGTGCGCTCAGGCCGTGATCTTGCGCCGGCCCTTGCGCAGCCGGCGCGCAATCACGGCGCGCCCGCCCTTGGTGCGCAGGCGCGCCATGAAGCCGTGCCGGCGCTTGCGCACCAGGTTGCTCGGCTGGTACGTGCGCTTTGTGTTGCACTCCAGGCCGGGCGGCTGCGCGGCGCCGCCCGGCGCGCCCGCGCCGCCCTCGCCCTCGGGGCCCTCGCCGGCCGCGCCGCCGCCCTCGCTGGGTCGTTCACTGGGCCGCTCGCGCGCGCCGCCGCGCCCCGGCAGCACCGCCTCCAGCGCTTCGTGCAGGTCGCCCTGCGCGGCCACGCGTGCCAAAGTTATTGCATAGACGGGTGTGTCACATTCATTCAACTGTGCTCTCCAGGCGCCGGCACTTCATGCAGGTCGCCCTGCACGGACGCGCGTGCCAAACCTGGCTGCAAAACGGGTGTGTTACATCCAGTCAACTGTGCCCTCCAGGCGCCGGGGCTGCTGCCGCGCGTGCCAGACCTGGCTGATAAAATGGGTGTGTCGTATTCATTCAACTGTGCCCTCCAGGCGCCGGGGCTGCTGCCGCGCTGTATTTCCGGGTGCGCCCCGGGCCCAGACAAGGCAGGCGAGGCTGTTCTGGCTCAACACACATATGCGCGGTACACAGAGACCGCGCATGTCACGGGACACGCCGGCGGCGGCGCCAAGCAGCTGCCTGCTCGCCACACCAGCGAGGGTGACCTTGGTAGAGCCGCGCGTGCCTGCGGCGCAAGCCTCGACACGCCCGGCAGCATGACCGCGTGCGCGCAGGACGGCACCAGCAGCTCGCGTCCGAGAATCGACGGCGGGTAGTCCATCCGGCCATAGTGCTCCGCGGAAAGCTCCAAGCTCCCTGTATGCACAGCAAGCACACCAACTGCTTAGGCCGAACCCAAGCGCCCCTGCTGCACTCCGCAAGGCAGTGCACAAGTGCGCCTGGGGCACAGCGCGCTTCAGCCGCACTGACAGAGGCCCGCGCACACAGCAAGCTGACAGCACTACCTAGTACATATCCAAGCGGCAGCAACCCCAGCGCAGGCCCAGCAGGGTGCCTGCTGTGCTGGCGCACCGTTGGAGAGCCGGCCGTCCTGCCACAAGTGGCGCCTGCTGGCGCCCGCGCACGCGGACCGCGCGACCGCCGCGTGGCCGTGGAGGCCCGCCCCGCTGGCCGCGTCTGCTACAGATGTCCAGCTGTGCACCTGCGGGCCGCTGACTGCCCACCGCACCAGCCGCTGGAGGCTGGCGGAGCACCGCATCCTGCCCGAGGCCCGCCCCGCCCTGCCTCGTCACAGCCTGCGCAAGCGCGTCGGCAGCTCCTCGCCTTGTGAGTGGATCAAGGTGTGCAGGTCATCGGCCAGGAAGCTATGAGCAGGCTGCTCATAGGCGCTCAGGCTAGCTCGAAACAGGGTTGCACTGACCTGGACAAGCAACACTTGCCTGGAGCGAGGCTGATCAGGTGCCCGATGCTGCAGCGCACCAGCTGATTGCGCGCACTAGTACAGGTAGTCGTTGTGGGCTGCAGTGCTTGACACAGCCTTGCATGCGCGTGCCAGCACTGGGGCACCACTGTAGCTGCGATTGGCAGCCCACTATGCCGTTCGGCGTGCGCGCGCGGCGGAGATAACGCAGCCCGCAATGGACCGCGCCAGCGAGCTGCCTGTGTTGCGAACAAGGCCGGCGAAGTATGAGTCGAACTGGCGTGCGTACGTGTCCGCGTGCTTCACCCTCACGTTGACCATCCTGGGCAGGTGCGGCGCCGCACACCGTGCTGCAGGCTGACAGGGAGCAAGACCGCGCCGTGGCTGTCCAGCGCGTGCTAGGTCGCAGGCCGGCAGGCAGTCTGAGCCCGCACCCCCTTCGCTGCCCCCTTCTGTATGCGCACTGAGCCCGACGCTGCCTCCTGCTGTCCTTTACGTGTGCAGGTGGGGCGGGGCCGCTGAGTGGGGGCGCACACGACGCGCCCCTGACCCCCCTGTGTCCCGCGCAGCTCCGTGCTGCCGGTGCCCTTCGCGTTTGCGCGGATGGGGTTGGTGCCGGGCGTGGTCACGGCGCTGGTGGTCGCCTACTCCAACACGCTGACCAGCTCGCTCCTGCTGCGGGCGGCCGCGCACACGGGGTGCTTCTCCTACGAGGGCGTCGCCGAGGCTGTCGGCGGCCGCGTCTGGAAGGTGCGGCGGCCACTCGGCTCTGCCGCTCCCTGGCAGGCCCTGGCAGCGCTGTGCGCGCCGTGAGCTGCCTACCAGGCCGACGCCGCTCGTGGCCTTGTGGGGTGTGTGGCACTGTGTGGCGGGCTGGGGTTCCCCACTGGCGCACAGCGGCCCGCGCTGCGGGTCTTCTATTGGGCGCGCCTGGTTGACTTTCCAATAAAGACATGCTCGGTGCTCGGTTTATGCGGCACAGGCCAGCCTGCCTCATACGGGCCCACGAGCCCACGCTTGAGCAAGGGTGGCTTGGCCATTTGAAGAAGTGGGCGTGCAGGGTGGTTCGCTGAGCGGGGAGCAGCGCGGCGCAGGTCGTGTTGCAGGTCAGCCTCTGCAAGATTGGCTCTGCGCATCCACGTAGCTCGCTAAGTGCGGGGTAGCGCGGCGCAGGTCGTGTCGCAGGTCAGCCTGCTGCTGCTGCTGTACGGCACAATCATCGGCGACTTTGCGCTGCTGGCGGATGTGGGCGCGCGCGCGCTCGGCAAGCTGACGCCCACGCCGCCGGCCGCGCTGGTGGGCCACGGCGGGCGCGGCATCATGGTGCTGCTGGCGCTCTGCCCCGTGCTGCCGCTCTGCCTGCTGCGCAGGTGGGCGCCCGGCCCCCCGCTCGGCTTGCTCTGGCGCGCGCTGAGAGGATGGCGCTCAGCGCTGCCATGCTCTCTGGTAAATGCTGAGCAGACGCCTTGGCGCAGTGCGTGCCCACCTGCGCGTCTTTGTGTGCCGCAGGATGCGCAGCCTGGAGACAGCTGCGACCGCCGGCGTGTTCATCGTGCTGACGCTGGCGGGCATCATCGCGGTGGAAGCGCTGCGCGCAGGCCTGCCCGCCATCGCCTCGGGGGAGCTGCCGTTGTGGGAGCTGCAGGCGCGCCCGCATGTCCATCAGTGTTATGACTGCTTTAGAAACTTAGGAGCCTGACCTGTGATCTCCAGATTAATTTAGTAAATGTAGGAGTTTCCGAGAAAGAGGCGATAAGCACTTTGATATCCTCCTTCCTCAAGGTTACTTTGGTGTTTCGGACTCGTACTTTTGCGTCTGCATGTGTGACCTTGTGAGACATAACACACATACATGGATGGAACGCATGCCTGTCAATCGTGCCAGGGCCTGCAGACACGCGTGATGCAGCGCAGGGCGGCGGCAGCGAACTGCCCGAGTCGTTCGCCGTGCTGGGCTTTGCATTCTACCTGCAGCCCTGCCTGCTGCCGCTGATGGCCGAGATGCCGCCCGGCGCGGCCGGCGTGCGGCTCATGACCTCCGCGACGCGCACCGTCGTGCTCGGCGTGGCCACGCTGGTGGGGGCCCGAGCGCAGCTCCGTGCCCGACCCGCGCGCTTCGGGGTACCAAGCTCGCCCGCAATTCTCCCGCTTGCGCAGCATCTTCCAACGGCTGTGTGTGCGTCAGAGGGAGCAGATATGCACAGACAGCCGCGAGGCATGTATGTGTCAAGGATTAAGGCTCGCATGCGCCTCCTGGGTGCTGCTAGCCACGCCCAAGCCCTGGACTGTCAACAGAGTTGGGGCGTTGCTGTGCTGTGACCGAGGCCTTGGGTTGCAAGCCAATCACGCTGCTCAGCAGAACCTAATCATCTCCCAAGCGACTCATATGCCCGTGCAGGTGTATGGCATCATCGGCATATTCGGGGCGGCGCGGTACGGGCTGGCGACGGCCGGCAACATCCTGGTCAACACCTGGTTGGGCTTCAGCCCGGTCGCCGAGGGCGCGCTGGACCTGGCCGTGGGCGCCTACCTGAGCATCTCCATCCCGCCCATCCTGGCGCGTCCCGGGCCCTGCAGCGCGCGCCGGGCCCTACCCTCGCCCTGAGGGGGTGCTGGACCTGGCAGTGGGCGCCTACCTGAGCATCTCCACCCCGCCCATCCTGGCGCGCCCTGCGCCTTGACGCGCGCGCGCCGAGCCCTGCCCCGGCCGCTTGCCCTGCCCGGCATGTCTGGCGCGCGGGGAGTCGTGCAGGCCGCTGGCTCCCCTGCCAGGGCGCAGCGTACGCCTGGCGTGTGCGTCGCCTGCTGATGGGAGTGCCGGCCAGGCCAGGGGTGCTCTGTCTCCTAGCATACCATAGGAAGGCGCTCACAGCGTTCATGGGCTCTGTACCTCAATTGCCCTGCCTGCAAGGCCGATCGTGCCTGGAGGACCGCTCTTGACGCCCGGTCGGGCTGACGCGGGGACCCGCGCCCGCAGCTGGCGGCGCGCTACACGCTGGACGTGCTGGTGTCGGGCGAGGGCGCGCCGTTTTCGCGGCCGCGCCACACGCTGGAGACCGCCGCAATAGTGGTGCCCACGCTGGGCGTCGCGCTGCTCTTCCCGTCCAGTGCTGAAAAGATATTCGCCATCACTGGTGGGGCCCTGCCTTGCAGGTCTGCCGGTTGTGTGTCTGAGCTGTGTCTCCGCTTCTAAGTAACAGGCCAGTGTCACATCCCCAAGGTTATTGCAAATGGCAGGCCTTGGCAATGCTGCAAGGGCATCAGAGAGGGGAGGTGGTGTTCAGAGAGGGGAGGTGGTGAACGAGGGTTCAAGGGATACAAATGAGTCTGGATCCCCGCGCCACGCCTCAGCAGAGGCAGTGACGGCGTGCGGTGGGTGGGCGCAGGCGCGAGCGCGGTGTGCATCGTGTGCTACGTCATCCCGGTGGCCATGCACCTGCTGCTGTACGCGCGCGACCCTGGCTACAAGACCCTGGCCGACGCTGGCCGCACGCCGAGCGCTCTTGCGCAGCCGCTGCTGTCCAGCCAGGCCTCCCCGTCCGCGCCGCTCACGGCTCCGCCAGCCCCCGCGAGGAAGGACGGGGCGGGGCCGGACCGGGACTGCCCCCCGGCCTTGGAAGAGGGCGCAGGCGCGGCGGCGGCGGCCAGGGAGCCGGGCGCGGGGCGCGGCCGAGCCGCGCGGTGCTTGGAGTTCCTCGGCGAGGTGGCGCTGCCGCTGACTGTTGTCGGGCTTGGGATCGGGTTCAGCGTGGCCGCGCTGTTTGTCGCCGTGGTCGCCATGGTATCATGAGGCGCATGTAAAGACAAGCATGGTGCTGCCGCTGGCGTTCGTGGCTCGTGGCTAGGCAGCGCTTTGTCGTGGCGACGCTGGCGACGCTTTCTGGGGCAGACACATGCTGTGGTTGTAAGGTGGCCGCCTTGAGCTTGGGGCTGCTGTTTAGAGATCGCGGTCAGGCAGAGCCAGGTTCCAGCGTGGCGGCGCTGTTTGTGGCGGTTGTGCAATGGTGTCGTGAGGGCAGCGTGCTGGGTGGAGACCACATGTACACTTGTGAGGAGAGAGTGTGATGCGGCATATCACCTGGGTGCATGCATTTCTGGCTGCTTTTTGCATGGGAACGAGGCTGCCAAGCACACATGTGCTGCACGGTTCGTTTTGATGGGCTGCGAGGCGTGCCTTCAGGCCGTGTCCCAATTGTCCCGCCTCAGGCTGCCTCTGTCGAAATCAGGCTGATCGCATCAGGCCTTTTGAATTACTTCTGGATCTGTGCAGCAAACCCCCGTTTTCACTGCCGTTGCTGCACCAGCCAACATCGCCTGGACTTCCGGCTTCCGCATTTCCTGCAGCATGGCCGGCCTGCAGGCCATCTGTGCGGTGCTGCGGGGCGAGCAGAGCCCGCCGGCGTCCTCCTTTCTGTCGCACGCAGGATTCATCACCCCCGGGGAGCTGGCCGAGCTGGTGGACGCTCTGGCAGGCAGCCACGCGGCGGTAGGCCTGCGGCTGTCAGCTGGGAGATGCCGGCGCCGCGGCAATTGCGGATGCGCTTTGCGCCCCCACGTCAAGCCTCACCTCGCTGGAGCTGCCGAGTGCGCCGCAACTTGAGGCTGCCTACCCGCTGTGTACTTTTAAAAGAAAGCATTGCTCACTGCGCGACGTGCAAACCTGCAGACAACGCGATCAGCGCCAACGGTGTCCGCGCCCTGGCTGCGCTGATGGCGTCCAACGCGTCGCTGACCTCCTTGGACCTGAGCGGTACGCCGCGCGTCGCCTCTCAGCGCGTGTCATGTGGATGCTCACATCTGGAAAGAATAGAGTAAGATGTCTGCCTGACGCACAGGCAACCCGTGCGAAGATGGGAGCGGCGAGGCACTTGCCTTCATCGCGCACGCTGTGCGTCGCAATGTGCTGCAGGCCAGTGATGCGCGCACGCCTGGGGCACTCCTCGCGACGCCGCCGTTGCGGCCGCTTGCGACGAGCCCCAAGCGCCGCACAACCGGTCTGGCCGCCTCGCGCCGCAGCGTACACATACGCGAGGCGCGCTGCCTCGCACGAGCGCCTATTCTGGTCTGGCACCCCTTGCGCCATTGCTTAAGTGCTCGTCTGTGCGTGGCCTGGCACCACTGAGCTGGTGATGAGCAGTTTCTTGCAAACCGACCTTTGGCCCAGTGCCCGCATGCGTCAGGTGTCGGCTGAGACGCCGAGCGGCTCGTACCGGGCTGCGGCGGCGCTCACGCCCGACGACGCCGCCCTGCGCTGCGGCCTGTGGGCCAACGGCCAGGCCGCATGGGGCGGCGGCCGCACGCCAGGCAGCGCCGCACCGGAAAACAAGGAGAACGCGCCGCCGGCGTCGGCGGCGCTGGACGTCGTCGACGTGCACTACAGGTCGCGCAGCGCACACCGCTGCCGCCTGCACATGCTCCCGTTCAAGCAGGCTCTGGCATGCTCGAGCACTACTGGACGTTGGTACAGCTGCATCAAGCATGCGTGCGCTCTTTGCCTGCTCCTTAATGATAACCAGGAAGCTCGGTACGCCGAGTGCGCCCCGGCGTCAAACGTGGGAGCGCGGGCAGGCTGGGCGCGGTGGAGGGCGCGCTGGGCGCGGTGGAGGGCGAGCTGGCCGAGCTGCGCGGGCTGGGCGCGCGCATGGAGGCCTGGAAGCAGCAGATGGATGTGGCCAGCGCGCAGGCGCGCCCGCCGCCCGGGCCGCGCTTGGCGGATCAGGGCCGTTGCGCGCTCGCCGCTCAGCCTTGCATGTAGGCTGCCTGCTCGTGACGACACAATTTAATTTATTGTCCTGGTCAATCACGAGCCGACACACATGGGATCGTGCATATGTAGTAGTCACGGCCGGAAGGGACGCGCATTCACGCAGGTGGCGACCGTGCTGGACCTGGTTGAGGGCGACACCGGCGCATTCAGGTCCCGTCTCAAGTTTATGCTCCTGCGCCCCAGCTGCCCGCACGCGCCGGCAACCCTGCCTGCCCCCCCCGCGAGCGGACGGGCACGGTGGCCATGTGGTTATGTGTAAACGTGTCGTCCTGAGCTTGGACACAGGTCGTAAGCGGTGAGCACACAGTAGTAGAATGTGTGCCCTTGAGCGCCATGTGCAATCATGCATGGGTTGGTTGAGCACAGACGGTGCGCTTGCCTGAAGACCTGCAGACGAGAGCGGGTCAAGGAACACATTGGCTGGCGCCTTGCGCGCAGGCGCGACCTGCAGCGCCTCGCGGCCGACGTGGACGCGCTGCGCGCGCCAGCGCCGCCCGCCGCGCCCCAGGCCGCACCAGAGCCGCGCCGCGATGGCGGACAAAGCGACACACCGGCCGGCGCGGCGCCTGATGACCAGGACAGCGCGCTCGGCGGGCCGGGCAGCCCGGCGCCGCAGGCCGCGCGCCCGAGCGCGGCGGTGGGCGCGCCGGCGGCCGCCGCGCAGCGCATAAGCGCGCAAGGCGAGGAGGGCCGCGAGGCGGGCGGGGCGGCCGCGCTGGCGGCGCGGCTGGCGGTGCTGGAAGATGCGCTCGGCAGCCTAGGCGCTGCGCAGGCGGCCGCGCACGGCCACGTCAGCGGCGCGATGCATGCGATCACAGCGCGGCTGGCCGCGCTGCAGGCGCGGCGCCCCCGAGCGCCTCGCCTGTGCCTTACATGCCATTCCAGGGAGCGTCTGCCTGGGCTGCACGTGCTGGTCCCGAGGGAAAGGCGCGAACCCGGGATGCACTGCGCGCGGGCATGGTCACGCGCGTCTGCACGATCTCTGTGCACGGCCATGCGCCGCTCGAATGCGCAGGTATGTAGCATACCGCAAAGAACAGAGGGGTCCATGACTGTGTTCGACCACAGGTGCACCTCGTTCCCGAGGACCTCCCTCAAGATCACTGGCTGCCGCGTGCGCAGGCGGCACAGGATGCGCAGGCGGGCACGGGCGGTCCGCGGGAAGCGGGCGCGGGCGCCTGCGGGAGCCCCAGCCAGGCCCTGGCCAGCGTCTGGCAGCCGGTGCTGGCCCGCCTGCAGCGCGGCCTGGCTCGGGGCGTGGCAGCCGGGCCAGAGTTTGGTCAGGCTGCATGGCGGTGGGGCTGGGACGCATGCGAGACCCTGGCGCCTGGCTCTGAGCACGCGGCCTGGCCCGTCTGGGGACCACTGCTGCACGCTGGGGTGTGGGCCGCAGTGTGCGCAGCGGAGGGCCGCTTTGTGCAGCGCAGGCAGTAGCGTGCGCCGCTCAGGCATGTCTTTGCAGTGTGGGTTGTCTGTGTTGATATTACTGTTCCTCAGCGTGCTGGGGGGGAGGCACACATTGAAGCCAGCGTAATACGGAGTGTTTCCTCAACGTATCGAACAGAGTGGCCGTTACAGGCTCACCCCAGGCCATGGGACATACAGCGCGTGTTTATGGCGCGGGGTACAGACGACCGGTGCATAGCCTGCTCAGGGGACATGGCGTCAGAGTCAAAGCAGTGGACACTGTGAGGAGTTTGAGGCCGCGCAGGCTAAAGCGCCCTGCGACCCAGCTTATGCGTGTCTTGCGGCCAACAGTGGTGCCGTGGGCGACACAGTCGGCCGTTTGCTCATGCAGAGCCATGAAACGGGCCACTCAAAGTCATGGCAGGCATGCAAGGAGGCCCACCATGCACATGCGCGCTCCACAGGCTTTCTTATGGGTCAAAGCACACGGCGCCCACCACGGGGGCGGCCGCCCTGAGCGTGGCGCGCGGCGCGGGCGGCAGGCCTCGCAGGCTGCGGACGCGGCTGCCGCGCGGGCGGATGCGGAGGCGGAGGCGTCGGCGGGCGGCGCAACCCTGCATGCACTGCCCGCGGCGCGGTTCTGCACACCCTCGTTGGGTACGCATGCTTTCCATGGCCCTCTCACGCGTTCTGTTTGGTGCCCGCGGACGCGTGTTTGTCTGCCGACACCTGAAGCGCTTGCGGCCGGCCAAGGACCAAAGCGGCCGGGTGATACCAACGCAAGGCTGGCACCCAAGATGGGCCCACATGTCATGCGGACCTGGGGCGCTGCAGAGGGCCACCCGCTGTCGCCGGGCTCCTCGCTGCGCACCTGCTACACCGACGACTCCGCGCCTGCGTCGCCCGCGGCGCCGGTGCTGGAAGCTGCGGACGATGCCTGCTGGTGGCAGGACAACCAGGCGCGGCCCGAGCCCCGGGCCGCCTGGCGCGCCCTGAGGGTCCACTGCATCAAGTGTTGTCACCTGCTGGCAGGCGCTACTCTCCGGAAATGCAATGGATGTCTTGCTCACGGAGTGGATAGCATGCATTGCGCAGTATGCGTGCCTTCCGCTCAGCCTATACAGGTGGGAGAGCGGCTCCTTCACAGGGCGTTGCCGTTTGGCGGCAAATGCACTCATGGTCCTGGGGCGGCGCAGCTGTACCGGTGCACCCCGGAGGCCCGCGGCTGCGTGGGCCGCAGGGGCGGCCCGCTCGAGCATGCGGCAGCGCCCGCGGCGGCCGCCGTTGCCCCGCGCGGCGCAAGCGCGGCCGGCCTCGCCGCTGATGCCGTGGTCATGCGCGCGGCCACAGTGCCCCTGCCGAGCAGCCCCGCCGTGGCGCGGGTCGGCGCGCCCGGCGCAGCGTGCACGGAGAGCGGCGCCGCCGTGCATGTGGCTGCGTCCCTGCCGGTCAGCCCTGCCGGCGTGCAGGCCGGCGCACTCTGCGAGGCGGGCTCCGCCAGCGGCGCCACAGCAGCAGGGGCGCTCAGGGGCCCGGCATGCCGGGCGCCGGTGCACGCGCACCATGCAGCAAGCGCGCAGCCTGACGACCTCTGCTGCGCAGCCGTGCCCAGCGCGGCAGCAGGGACGCGCGCGGAGCCGCGTGCGGCCGTGCCTCTGGCGAGCAGCCCGGCGGCGCAGCCTGGCGCACGGCCGGACACCCCCCGCGAGGGAGATCCTTCGATCGACGCGCCAGGCGGCGGCGCCAGCGCGCCCCACCGCCTGCCTCCGATCAGCGCGCTGCCCGCCCCGCACAAGCTGTCGGCAAGCGAGGGCGGCGCCGAGCTGCTGGGTGGCAGCTGCGCGCCCCCGCCTCCAGCCAAGGCGCATGCCAAGCCGGTGCTGGCGCCTGCCGCGGCGTGCGGGGGCAGTCCGTCCACCCGCTGGGCCACCTCTGCAGACCCTGCTGGCGCGGGCCCCGTGCCACCCGGCCAGCCTGCCGCAGGCGCGGGCGGAGCGAGCCCGCCGCGGTCGGCAGAGCAGCGGATGCCGGGGCGCGTGCACCGCGCGGCAGAGCGCTGGGAAGGCCGCTCGGCCGCTGGCAGTGAGCAGCCTGCAGGTAGCGTTGCACTCGCCCTAGTTTGGGAGGCTGCATGATGGCTCGCATGCCGTCTGCGTGCTTGGCGGGCGTGGGCACCTGCTGAAGCGCTCTGCATTAGGCAGCCGGATGCAGACGAGGCTGTCGCCAGGAGGGAGGCAGAAGCATATGGCAGCCCTTAATTGCATCGCATGCAAGTAGTGAGCGCATGCCTCCCCTAGCTTGTTTGTGTAGGGCTGCACGGCTTGAAGTCTGATAGAGGATGTCGCAGGGTTGATATGTCAGTAGAGGCATGACCAAGCCTGCAGCTACTACTTTTACACACGCCCTGCTATGGACGTTGTGCATGCAGACACAACTCGTGTGCCACCGAAGGCTGACCAGCATGCACACTCTGCTATCTATCAAACACCTTGGCACTCCATCTGCTCATTTACAGGACTTCTGTGGGTCCGGCAAGCACAGATGCAAGTGCAATTTAGCACATAGTGGACTAGCATGCATGCTAGCTCTAGCATGCATGGCTGGCTCAAGGCTGTACCCCCAAGGCTGCACCCCGACTCCCAGCAATTCCAGTTGCAACAGCTCATATAGGTGCTTGTAGTGAGCAACGCACATAGCGAGCAGTTACTTGTCCAAGTCATAATCAGGATGTCGTGGTGGGATGAACGATGTATCCTTGGAGCGCCCACACCGGCGGTGCGGGAGTCCCAGTGCCTGCTCGGTAGCAGCGTGCTACTTATGTATTGCTAAGCTCCAAAGTAGTTGCAAGCACTGTGTAGTGGAGCTCACCCCTTCTTATGCCGGCTGGCAATATACGCCGGCTGTGCTCCTGTATGCATTGCACCAAGTGAGTGTTTACAGCCTGGACCACTCCTAACTGTGCAAACTTCTAACGACCGCATAATATGTCATACGTATACTTTATAGTCAATGTGTGGCGTGCAGGCTGCTGGAAAGTCAGATGGCAAATCCGGCAAGAAGGAGAGGGTGAGCACTCAAGCTCATGCTGTTGTATTGCTTACTACGGCGTGTTGCTTGTGGAGCTCCTTTTGGTGTTTCAGGTTCCACTCCGTCATTGCATGTTAGGCGGTGTGTCATGTCCAGGCTGATGTCCTGCAGCATGTCGTCCAGCAGGCCGCGCTCTCAACGTGCTTCTGACGCCCTGTGCCTTCTGCCTGCAGGAAGGCTTCCAGCGCGCCAAGGCGTCGGTGATGACGCAGCCCGACCCCGCCGACCCGCTGCGGGACTGCTACGGCGACGCGCCGCTCGTGCAGAGCCGCGCGCCGAGCGGCCTGCAGCGCACGCGGATACAGGACATCTCCACCGCCCTGGACGGCCAGCTGGTGCGGCCGACAACAGCACACCAGCTTCGCAGCCTCTGGCCGCCCGGCCTTTCGACTGCCTGGCAACTGGAACCATGTGGCAGAGCACGCCAGAGCTCACAGGCCTGCTTTATAAGGGCACATGTCGGGCTCATTGTCCTCTCGCATGTTACGCATGCACCCAAGCCCTGTGCCACCCTGCAGAGCAGGGTTTGTCCGCTCAGGTGCACATCCGCGGCCGCCTGGAGCTCGTGAGCGGCAAGGGCAAGGCCTGCTTCCTGAAGATCAGGCAGCGCACGCACACCATCCAGGCATGCCCGCGTGCCTGCACCCTGTTGCCTGGCGGTGTGAGAAAGCCATTAAGAGCCGCTCGCCTGCAAGCGTGTTCATGCGGAGCGCGCTCGGCGCGCTCCTTGCGCTGGCGCGGGTCGCCGTGGACCGGCCGACCGGGCTGGTGCGCCGCATGCACAGACGCTGATACGCGCACGCGCACGGTGCAGGCCGCCATGTTTGTCAATGACACGACGGTGAGCAAGGGCATGGTGAAGTATGCGCAGCAGCTGTCGCGCGAGTCCGTGCTGGACATCAGCGGCCCCGTCAGCATCCCGGAGAAGCCCGTAGAAAAGTGCACGCAGAAGGAGGTGCGGCCGCCGGATTGTGGCACTCGCTGAGGTGCATGCTGAGGTGCATGCTGAGTTGCATGCTGAGTTGCATGCTGAGTTGCAGCAAGGTCCATCAATTGTAGCCAGTTCCTTCCTGCATGTAGTTTATCAATCCCGAGCATAGAGTCCAGCAGGAAGCGCTGCCATGCATATAAAACAGCAGCGCCATGCAAGCGCGGCAGCTGCTGCAAGCCCGCCGCTGGGCCAAGCAAGGTGTCTGGGGCACCCTCCGGCAAGCTGGAAGGGCAGGTGTTGTCGCGCCCCGTAGCGCGGCGCCGAGCAAACGCACGCCCTGAGGCTGAGGACACACTGTGAACATTCACAGGCTGGTGGCTGGGCGGGGCCAGGTGGAGGTAAAGGTCACGGGCATCCGGTGCATCAGCCGCGCCGAGCCGCTGCCCTTCGAGCTGGCCGACGCGAGCCGCACCGAAGCAGACATCGCCGACAAGGGCGAGGCCGTGGTGGTCCTGCAGGCCCGCGCCCGCGCTGCAGAGGCCCTCCCCCTCTCTGTGCTCCCGGCCAATGCGGGCTGACCTCCTGAACCGCCTGCCCTGACATGAAGCGTCTGTGCACCCAAGGCTCCCGCCAGGTTTGCTGTGTCAGCACGTTGTGGGGAAGGTGTTCGGTGGACGGGCGCTTGTGCGGCTGCGGAGCCCTAAAACTGTGCACTCCGTGCGCGCGCAGGACACACGGCTGGAGCACAGGTTTGTGGATCTGCGCACGCCCGCAAACCAAGCCATCTTCCGCCTGCAGTCCGCCGTGTGCCAGGTGCGCGGCCAGGCGGGTCAAGTGGGAAGGGTCGCCAGCCAGACCAGACCAGCGGGGTCGGGGCCGGCGGGCCGGCATGCCGAGCTGCTGTCAGCCCTGCATGCGTTCGTGCTGCTCCCAGGAGCATTCTGGAGGGCTGCATGTGCCCCAGTGACCGCCGCGCTGAAGGGCGTGCCAGGCGCTTCCACCCCATCCTCATGACTCTCCGCTTTCATAGACCCTGCTTGTGGCCTCAAAAAATATGCACCGACTGTGGACGTGAGCGCGTGCACCTGAGTATGTGCAAGAGAAGCGCCGTGCAGACTGCTGGATGCCACCTTGATGCGCATGTTCTGCTCCCCTGCTCTGCTACACCTCGCTGCTGCTCAGAAGGTCCACGCCGCCCGCGCAGCTGTTCCGCGAGGCGCTCCTGGCGGAACGCTTCCAGGAGATCCACACGCCCAAGCTGATCGCCGGCGCGAGCGAGGGCGGCGCCGCCGTGTTCCACACCAACTACTTTGGCACGCCGGCGTGCCTGGCGCAGTCGCCGCAGCTGTACAAGCAGATGGCCATCTGCGGCGACGCGGACCGCGTGTTTGAGATTGGGCCTGTGTTCCGGTGCGGCCCGAGCTCCTGCCTTGGCTCTGTTTTGCCCTCCGGCCGCATGACCAGCGCGGCTGGGAAGCTTGCTGTGCCTGGCCCCTGCCTGATGTGCTCTGTTTGGCTGGCATATCCTGATAGGTTGCTGCTGCTGCGTGAGCGGGTAGCGTTGGTGCGCTCGGGTGTGAGCTGCCATTGGAATGTCCAATATTGTTGCATGAGACCCGGCTGTGTAGCTTTCCAGAATGTCAGCAGCCTTGTCTGCTGTCAACTGCGCAGAGCAGCGACGGGGTCGCATCACACGTGCCAGGGGATCAGCCCCTGGACAGAGCCTGCGCCTGGCGCGGCGGCGCGCGCAGGGCGGAGAAGTCGTTCACGCACCGGCACCTGTGCGAGTTTGTGGGCCTGGACCTGGAGATGGCCATCGACGAGCACTACAGCGAGGTCCTGGACGTCCTCGACCGCCTGTTCGTGTACATCTTCTCCGGCCTGCGCGCCAAGTTTGGTGCGCGGCACGCGCGGCATGCCGTGCCGGCACAGCCTTTGCCCCTATGCGTGGGTCCCAGTGCCATGCCCGCTGGACCCTTACAGGCTCATGTGTTCCCTGGCTGACCGCGCGCCGGCGCCTCCGCTTGCATACTGACATCACGGACTGCATGCTGGAACCCAGTCCATGTGGCACACAAACGCCTGCGACGCAGGTCAGGGCCTGCCTGCTTTCGCCGCTTTTGTATTGGTGCCAGCGTTGAGCATGCGGTGCCCTGCCTCCCGCTTAGGCCGCCGCCAGGCTTGAGGCGCGCTAGCCAGCGCCGCTCGCGGGCGCGCAGGCGCGGACCTGGCGGCCGTAAATTCCCAGTACCCGGCGGAGCCGCTGCAGTGGCTCCCGCAGACGCTGCGGCTGCCGTGGGCGGAGGGCATGCGGCTCCTGCAGGAGGCCGGCTTCCAGGCGCGCCCCGCCCCCTGGCTGCAGGCGTGCGTGGCCTCGCCTGTGGGCCAGGCCCCCGCCTGGCTCCCGGTCTGGGCAGCCGCAAGCCCCCCTCTCATGGCAGCTGCTCTGTATGGGCGTGCGAGCTATGCACACGACGGTGGCAACAACATGCCTGCCTGTTGAGAAAAGCTGTTGGCAGGTGTGCATGCGCCCCAGGCCTGCCCATTATAATGCCGCAGCCAGACTGCCGGACAGCAGAAAGCCTGGCAGCGTGCATGCGACCGCCGGTGGCCTGACCAGCACGGTCGGCCGCGCTGCAGCCGGACCCGTTCGGCGACCTGTCGACCGAGCTGGAGCGCGAGCTGGGGCGGCTGGTGAAGGCGGCGCACCACACCGACTTCTACGTGCTCTACCGCTACCCGCTGGCGGTGGCGCCCCGCCCGCGCGCTGCCCGAGCGAGCGCCTGAGGAGCAATTGAATATGCGCAGGGCTGAGTGTGTCAGGCGGGCACATGACATGCGCATGGGGGGCTGCGGCCTAGCCCTAATTGTACCCTACTGCGGCAGGCGCGCCCTTTCTACACCATGCCCGACCCGGAGGACGTGCGGTACAGCAACTCGTTCGACGTGTTCATCCGCGGCGAGGAGATCATCTCGGGCGCGCAGCGCGTGCACGACCCGGCACTGCTGGCCGGCGCGGCCCCCGCTCGCCGCGCATGCGCCGTTGAACCGCAGCGGCTGCCAGCGTGTGTCATAAGCAGTCTGTGGCGCTGCATGCACCTGTTCTGTCCCTCAAGCTTACAAGGCCATGCGGATGAGTATGGGCTCTCATGAAACAGCTTACTGGTTGCTGTCTCATCATGATATGCACAGCAGCCTGCTCCGGCTGCTCTCATGTGAGCCTGCTCTCATCCGTGAGCAAGACCGCAAGAGCGCTCCAAGGGTCTGCATGGGGGCCACGGCAGAGCGCGCGCGCGCGTGTGACATCCCGCTGGAGACCATCCAGTCATACATCGACTCGTTCAAGTTTGGCGCCTTCCCGCACGGCGGGTTTGGCGTCGGGCTGGAGCGCGTGGTGATGCTGTTCCTGGGGCTGGACAACATCCGGAAGACCTCTCTGTTCCCGCGCGACCCCAAGCGCTTGACCCCATGAGCCCGTGCGGAGCGCATGGCCTGCTGCGGTGTGCCGCTGCAACAAGAACTGCTTGTCGAATACTGGAAGAACTTGGCTGGTACTGCATTGCAACACGAGGGTGCCGTGGTGAGATGAAGTTGGATGAGCACGGATGTTGCTCTGCCTGGCGTTGGCATGGGCTATGCAAGCTGCCAAGGTCCTCCCAATTTACAGGGGAATTTTGCTGCAACCTCATTTACACCCTCCAAAGGAATGCAGAGAGGCGCGATCCAAGGAGAGAAATTGCTAGAGACGCATAGGCAGACACAGCCGTTCAGGGAAGCCTTTCCAAGCTGCCAGCATCAAGGCTGGCAGGTCAAGCATTGCAGGAAGCAATGCAGGCCAGGATAGGCTTTGCGGCGCCTGCGGCCTGGCATCGCGGCCAGCTGCCCGCGCGGCTGGGTCTCGTGCACGACGTCTGCCCAAGAGTGCAGCAGAGGGTGTGCAGCGCCAGCCTGCGCCAGGCCGCTGAGCAGGAGGGCCAGGCGTTTGGCCGCTGCAGCCGCCCCGCCCGCTGGCACAGGCTCATTGGCACTTGGTTGCTTAGCAGGCGCTCGCCCTGCCGCGCGGGCGCCGGCGAGGCTGCGGCCGCAGAGGCTGCCGCGCCTCGCGCCGAGCAAGGCAGGGGCGGCAGCGAAGCGGAGAGCGCGTGCGGCCATGGCCGCGACGGCTCGCCAGGCTCCGCGACGCAGCCCGACCAGTTCTGCATCGTGAACTTCTACCACCTGACCCGCTTGAAGCAGCCCTTCAAGGTGAGCAGCGGGCTGGGTGTCTCGCCGCCGCTCGACATGCCCTGCACTCAGCCTGGCACGCTCGCCAGTACAAGACCAGCACAAGACCAGCACAAGCCTAGGAACGCTCACGGCCTGTGCGCGGCGCGGCAGACGCTGCGGCAGCATCTCCGCTGGGTGCGCGACTCGGGGGCCGAGCTGCGCGGCCGCATCTACCTGTCCACGCAGGGCATCAATGCGCAGTACAGCGGCCAGCCGGGGGCGGCGAACGCGTACGCTGAGTGGGTCCGCCAGCAGCCAGGCTTCGAGGTGTGCACCTGCAGTCTGTGAGAAGCCGTGCGCCTGGCTTGTGCATGTCTGTGACTTGCTCAGGAGGTTGGCGCCTGGCGCTCCTCTGAACGCATGGCTTGTCAGAGACCCTCCAAGTCCCAGCGCTTGCACAGCAGCTTGCACAGCAGCGGCCGGCCTGCGCAGGGGCTGCGCTGGTCGTCGCAGCCGGTCGACGGGCACCAGTTCCCGCGGCTGCGCCTGAAGTTCCGGCCGAACCTGGTGTCGCTGGCGGGCGGCATGACCGGCCTGCCGGTGACGGACCCGGAGGTGCGCTGCTGGCGCGCGTAGCCTGTGCAGGCGCCGCCGGCCTGCTCTCAGGCCCAAGAGGGGCATACAGGCGGGCCTCCCCCTGTCTGGCACCCACTCGGTGTGCAGCGTCCGAGGCAAGCGTGGGCGCCTCTCTCCGCTGCACGCATGCTGGCGCCCAGGCGCGGGGCAGGCTGCCTCGCGACGTGAGCTGCGGCTTGGTTTCATGGGCGCTGCCAGGGGCGGGGGCCGCCTGGTCCCGTTGAGTGCATATGCCCGCGGGGCGCCCCGAGACGCGCGCATCAGGCTATTGCACCTCGCCTGGCAGACAGGCCCCGCAGGAGCAGCCGGCGGGCCTGCGCGCGCAGGCGCGCGCACGGCCGCTGGCGCCCAGCGCGTGGCAGGCGATGCTCCGCGATGCGGCGCCGGCGCGGGCGGGCGCGGCGGGCGGCGCCGGCGGGGCCCGCGCGGCGCAGCCGCCCGAGGCAGAGGCGCACGCAGCCGAATCGGCGCGGCCGGAGCCCGTGGTGCTGGATGTCCGCAACGCGTATGAGTGGGACGCGGGGCACTTTGTGGGCTCGGAGCGTCCGCTGGAGGTGCGCCTACCTGCGGCCGCTCTGCAAGTGTTCGCGGCATGGCCGTCTCTAGATTCGCCAGCGCGCACGCCTGCTCTTGCGGCGTGTCTGCACGAGGGCGGACATTCGCCCAAAGGGTCGCCAGGGCAGCAACGAGCTGAGCATTGCCTGGTCTGGAAAGCTGCTTTATGGTTTTGCAGGACCACTTCTGCCAGACGCCGACGGAGGCGGCGGGCGGCGCGGTCCCGGCGCCGCTGCGCGGGCGCCCCGGCGACACGCCCGTCATGATGTACTGCACGGGCGGCATCCGCTGCGACATCTACAGCACCTACCTCCGGCAGAAGGCGCGCCCTCTCCCGCACGCATCCTATTTCTGCCCTTGCACTCGGCCAATCGATGCTGTGCAACCCAAGGGTACTGTTTGTTCTGCCACCGACATAGCGGACCTGGTCGGTAGCGCCTGCTGCAACGTTGGCAACTGGTGGTGTGGTAATGGCGCCTTGCTGCGCGACAGGGCTTCAATAACCTGTACACCCTAGAGGGCGGCGTCCACGCGTACCTGCGCTGGCAGGGCGAGGCGCCCGCGGCCGCCGCCGCGCCCGAGGAAGCGCGGGACCCGCTGTGGCGCGGCAGCCTGTTTGTGTTTGACAACCGCCTGGCTGTGGCCCCGCCCGGTGCGCAGCGCGCTGCTGCGGCAGCCTCTGACACTGGCCGCCCTGCGTGGCATCACGCTGCATGCCCCTGTGTTGCTCAGCTTTCTGGTCACCTCGCTCTGAGGCAGGCCGCTCGCGTGGCGCGAGCTGTCGGTCTCTGCCGAACACTTTCATGTGGCGTATGTCGAGCCATGTCACTGACCCGCCCAGGGCCAGATGCATGGGCTGGCGTGCCTGGCTGCTCTTTGGTGTAAGTCTGCTGTAACCCCTGCTGTTGTCCAGCTGGAGTGGGCGGTGTGCAAATGCAACCACTTGGTCTCCGCACCAAGCACACGCGGGGACTGGCGCAGGCGCAGCAGCACAGGCCGGCGAGCTCCCGGCGGCGGCCGAGTGCGCGCACTGCGCCAGCGCGGCGGCGCTGCCGCACATGAACTGCGCGAACCTGGACTGCAACCGCCTCTTCCTCGCATGCACCGGGTGCAAGGTGCGGCATGTAGCCAGTTGGAACCCTGGCGGCTCTGAGCACCGCAATTAAAGCCCAGGCCCGTGCGCTGCAGTCCGGCGCCCTTCCCACTCACATTGGCCTTACAACGAGGCAACCCTCCGTTCCTGAGAGGCTTTTGAGAGGCTCTGAGAGAGTGCTGAGAGGCATGGTGGCGGCTGTGGCCATCGGCCTGCTGCGAGCGGCGGCGCGCACGGAGGCGCGTGCCCTGAGTGAAACGCGTCGCTCCGCCCGCGCAGAGCCGCATGCGCGGCTGCTGCTGCGAGGCATGCCTGGCCGCGCCGCGGCTGCTGCGCGAGCCCAAGGCGCAGGGCTACTATGGCCTCTGGCAGGCGGCCGCGGGGGCGGGCGGCGCCGACGCCGATGCCGATGCAGGCGCGCGCGCGCCCGGGCAGCCCGGGGCGGGAGCGGGCGGGGCTGTGAGTGCAGCCACATGATGCATTTATCTGCTGGGTGTGGAGCCGCTGTCCAGTTGTTGCGCCGCAAGCATTACAGCAGCGCTCGGCGAGCTTGCACGGCCAGCAACTACTCCGAGCGGTATGCCTTGATGGCTTGGTTGGATCCTGCCCCCCGCATGCCCGACCCTGTGCGTCTCCGAGTTGAGCTGTTTTTGTTTTTTTTGCTGCAGAATCACATGGTTTTCAAGACTTTGTATGTCGAGCGCGCAGGCGCGCGCGACGCGGCGCGCGCGGAGCTGGAGGCGCGCGTGGCGGCCGGGCGCGGGCCGGGGCGGCTGGCGCGGCGGCGGCGGCGCGCGGAGCGCCTGCGCGCGCTG
>JAABUV010003025.1_pt1 | contig 21888 bp, 19 predicted proteins | sample 5559971 | NCBI WGS metagenome assembly JAABUV01 (sample SAMN10711881, study PRJNA513362) | rock metagenome | isolation source: Antarctica rocks | place: Antarctica: Victoria Land, Knobhead nord | collected 2015-12-19
TCGCGCAGGTGCATGCGGAGGACGCCGCGCCGGCGGTGGCAGCCGCCGCCTGCGCGGCGGCCTGCGCTCTTGCCGCGGCCGCCCCGCAGCCCGTGCGCGCCGAGGCGCTGCGCGCCGCGGCGCGCGCGGGCGCCGGCCCCGCCGCCAGCCTGGTGCTCGGCGCGTGCGACGCGGCGGCCGCGCGCGGCTCGGCCAATGGCGGGGAAGAGCGCGGCTGCTGACGCGGCCCGAGGATCCGAGCATGTGCTGTGCTTGTGTCATGGGGACGGCGGATGGCCAGGGGTGCGGCGCGGGGCATCAGCACCTGGTGGCTGGCAATTGGCTCGCTTGTCCGTCAGGCATGCGCGGAGCACCTGACTGTGCTCCTTTGCATCTCCTTGCTTTGGACAGCAACGCACTGCAACCAGGCAGGCACACGTCATGTAAGTGTGGATGCCTAGGTGTGGGCATGGGGCGTTCATGCGGGGATGCACAGCACACCTCTCCGTGAGCGGCTGACCCGCTGTGAGCAGCTCCCAGCAAATGCATCGAGCATGCGCAGCATGCGGCTTGCCCACAGGCGGAGTGGTCCGGCCCATGCGCATGCGTGCGCAGCATGCGGCTGCCACCAGCATGAGTGAAACGCCAGCTTCCCAGAAGAAAGCAGATGCACTGCAGCATCTCGGGTTCCCACGTGTTTGGCCAACCCAGCTTGGCCAACCAATGCACTATGGTGCTTCACGTGCACACATGCGCGAAGCGCAAGTGTCGAATACAGATGCGGCAGGCAAGTCAGTGCAGCCCGCACAGCAGGCGCCACTGCCAAAGCAGAGCAAAGCTGGATACTGGGGCGCCGCAGAATATACACAGCCATAAGCGTGCGGCGCGAGTTCTTGACCCCAGTGAAGGCAGCAGAAAAGCACGGCGCACAGCATGCAAGCTTCTGTGTGAATGCACAACTCCAGAGCATTTGCACAGCGGGGTTCATGGCAGGCTCGTCGTGCGCAATTGATAGACTGGGGGCTGACAGCATGCAGAAGTAACGAGCAGGCGAGCGGTGCTGCGTTGTGTGGGGCTGCGGCAGGGCCGTGAAGGCGCAGTTGTCTGCAGTCTGCAGTGCAGTGGGCCAGACAGGGGCTTTGGGCAGCTGGTCAAGCGCACGGCCTTTGCGCGGTTGACCGCGGCCTTTTCTTCTGGTATCAAGGCTCGTTGGGCAGCTTCAAGGGGCCTGAACATGCATGGCATGTGTATACATGGTATATGAACGCCTGGGCTCCCCTCGAGCCTGTGCAGCAGCACGTTGTCTGTCTGCCGCACCTTGACGCAGTCCATCTGACTGTGCCTGTTGCGCCAATGCATTGGTCTTTACGAGTGCGCTGTCCCAGAGCTGCAGCTGGCATGAGCGGGTGCTAGCTGATATGTGTCCACAGTCATGCGCGCGCGAGTCTGGACCCGTTTTTGCACTGCGCTTGGGCTGGCACCAGAGCATGCAAGGAGTGGGGCTCAGCAATGACTCACCAAAACATGCACTCACCAAAACATGCATACAGTCCTAGCCTTCCTGGCGCGCGTCCTCGTCCTCTCCCACAAACACATGGCAGCACAAACAGCGTGTATGTGTTCCCTCGCCGCAGTGCATTTCTGGCTCTCCAGTGCTGCGCTTGTCCCAACTAAGGCATTTCCTGTTCAGCTGGCGGTTGGGCCTGTGCATGTACCCCCAATTTCACACAACAAGTCAGTTCTGATAAGCGTCATCCTCGCCCTGTTCATCATCATCCTCACCATCATCAGCACACGACCGGCCCCCCGCTGCCGCCCACGCGCGGGCGCGCTCGTGCGCAGCCATGGCTGCCGGCAGGTCGGACGCGCCGGGGGCAGGCCAGCGCCGCCAGGCCAGGCGGCGTAGGCTGGCCTTGGCCCGGTGGCGCCCATCAGGCGGCAGCTCAGCAAATCCCACCTCCACCGCAAAGCGGTCCCCGTACCTGGTTATCATCTCGAGCACAAGCTCGCGAGTGAGACGCTTCGCATGCTCAATGTCGTACTTACGCCCCCGATCAATACGGAATATGCAAATGCCGTCGCGCTCGGCGCACAGCTCTGCAGTTTGCAGGCAGGCATGGCACAGGCGCTCCGAGACCATGGCCGCATCCAGCTCGTCGACCCACAGATCCATACGGCCCCCAGACATTATGTGCACAGACCTGACCTGTTCAAAGACCTCAACATCAAAGCTGTAGATAGGCGCCCCAGAGCTGTCAACCACAAGATGCGGGAGGCTAGTAAAGCCCTCCAGGAGGGGTTGATTGTCAATGCTCAATAGTCTGCCGATTTCACTGGCTGTTTCATAGGCTACATCACCGGCTCTCAACCGCAGAGTGTGCAGCCGTGGCAGCCACCGTGCCACGCCCGAGCGCGACCCCCACGCCAGGCCCGAGATGTACTCTTCACACAGGCCGAGCAGGTCCAGCTCTTCCAGGGCGCCTGGCAGGTACTTGGGCCACAAGCATTCGTTTTTGTGGTCGTAGACATCAGAGCAGTCAGTGCCCAGCTTGGTCAGGCGCAGGCCGCTCAGTTCCAGGGCAGGCCGCGCCATGTGGCCGCTCGCACAGGCCACCAGCTGCAGCGGCACGCCGGACAGCTGCAGCAGCGTGCCGCCGTGCCGGGCCAGGAACCCATCAAGCAGTGGCCTCTCCCACAGGGCGTCCTTACATGGCTCTTCATCAGTGCTGACGCAGAACTTGGCGGCCTCTACGCGGCCGGCCTGCGCGGGCTCGAGCACCCAGCGGCGCTGCGCGCCGGTCAGGCGCGCCGCGCTGAAGTCGAGCGCCAGCGGCAGCGGTCTTCTGCGCAGCAGCTCGCGCGCGCGGCGGCACACAGACGCCAGGCCGGCCGCGGCACGCACCTCCTCGGCTGCAGGGCGCGGCGGCCTGTCTGCCCAGACGCACCGCAGAATGGCGACCAGCAGCTCGTCGGGTAGTGTCATGAAAGGCACCTGCGCGGCCGGCAGGGCGCATGGCGCGAGGCTGCGCAGCTCGGGCAGCGGCGCGAGGCAGTGCAGCCTGGCCTTGAGCAGCCGGGTGAACACGCAGACATTGCTGCACGCTCTGCGTCTCCGCCTGCGGCCAGTGCGGTGCTGCGCCAGTGCAGAGCTGAGCTAGCACGTGCTTCACACTGCGAGGCTCATGGCCTGAACTTGACTCGGGGGTGCAGGGAAGTGCGGGCTGCATGCGCAGGGCACCTGTGGGCCCACCGCGCGCGTGAATGCCTCAGCAAGGCAAGGCATGCAGCTCGCCGCACCCCCGCGCGGAACCGCATGCTGGCTCTTCTTTGGCGCTGCTGCGCAGCACCTGGGATCGCCAAGCTACGCGGGCCCCGCACGCATGCATGTGGAGTTGTGCTGCGCTTGTACCTGCTGAAGCGGGCCGCACCTCCTTGGCGGCTTGGCCACCAGGTCCAGGACTCGCCATGCCCACACCTGCGTGCGGTGCAAAGGAGGCTCGGGGTGCAGGCTATGACGAACGGCGCCCTAGCCCTTGGCCCTGGTGTCATGTATGCGCGGCACTGTCACCCTCCTCGCGCAGGGCACTGTGCCTGCAGGTGATGTCAACCACCTGGTTCGCAGCGTTTTCACGGCGCACAGCTGTGCCAAGTGATGACACACGTGGTTGGCGAGCAACAAGGCGGCACTGCCTGCAGTTTTAAGCGTGAGTGGTGAACGCAGGCGCGCGCCTTGTCTGTGCGTGCAGACGGCGCGCACTCGCTCCTTGATGGTACCGACTCAGCTCGCCCCCGCTCTCCTTGATGGTACCGACTCAGCTCGCCCCGGAGCCTGGTCAGCAGCAGCGCACCCAGCTGCTGCTCGCCCTGCGCAACGTGGCCTCGCGTAAGCAATCAGTGTTGTGAAAGCTGAGGCGCGCGCGCGTGCAGGGGCGTGCTCCGTGCCCAAGCCGTGTAAGAGCAGGACCTGGTTTGAGGCTGCTGCGGCAGTGGTCCAGGCAGTTTCTATGCGTGCCTGGTCGCCTGGAACAAGGTGCGCGCGCAGAGAAGGCAACAGGCCCCGAGGTGATAGGAGGGCAGGATGCACCACCAAGTCAGAGCGGGAGCAGCGCGCCTCTGCTTGCAGAGAGGCGCCAGAGCTGGGCGTGTCAAGAGCAGGCAAAGGCACTGCGTGAATGTTGCGTGGTCTGGCAACGCGCTGCCGCAGCGTTGTTCCTTCGAGGCAACGGTTCGGACTTGACCTGTTGCCAGCCTCCAAGCAAGTCCAAGGGGAAGGCAGGGTAGGTAATCTGGTGTCACACTTGAGTAACGCATGCACTGTGTGGCACGCTCAACATCAACGCTGTGAATCAGCAAAAACACTCGGTCTTGGCCTGGTTTGCCGCGTTGGTTATGAGGCAAGGCCTGGATTCCAGCATCGGGCTATGAGCCATGAAGGCACAGTTGTAATACTTGGGCACGCTCTTGGCCAGCCCGCAGTTGCCTGCCAGGTGTGCTCACAGCTTGCACCTGCTGCCATCCACCTGTCACCGCAGCGCGTGTTACCAGCAGTTGGCAGGTGAGGGTAGCACCAGCTGCTGGGCGCAAAGGGTCGAGCAGCGCCTTTTGTGCTGAACAGGCTCAGGGGAAGCCATGCGTTCAGACATGGGCATCTTTCGCCACAGCTGCCCAGTAGACCTCGATCCCAGGAGGACCAAGCGCACAAAGCCCTGTCTGGTCCACTGCAGACAGGCGCGCCTCCACCGCCCTGCCGCTGCTGCATTCAGCAGAGCACCGCTCGCCTGCGCGGTACTCTTCCGTATTGCCAATCCCAGCTGCCAGTTGCCTTGCTAGAGTTCGCCCTGGTCGAACGTCCCTCCGCGGCCTGTCCGCGCTGGCGCGCTGGTCTTCGTGCATGCAGTGTGCTCCACAGCTGCAGTGGTGCCAATAGCCACGCCAGGCGCTATGCTCAGGCCTCGCGTGCTGCCTGGGCCCGTCTTGGACACGGGCAATGCGCTTGATACGCGCGCTGCAAAGCGCGCAGCGGCGTCAAGCAGGCGCTCAGCGTCGCATAGGAAGGCGCCACCGAGCGGCAGCGCCAGGCTATTGAGCGCAGCAGCGAGGCCAAGCAGCGCGTGGGGCAAGCTGGCCGCGGCGGAGCAGGCTGGGCGCCCTCGGCCCTGCGCACGTGCTGGCAGCCTCATGCAGCGACCCTCTGGAGACACAGGCCTCTGGTTGTAAAGGCGCTAGGCCTCCTTGCGTGCCATGACACTGATGAACAGCTGCAAGGTCAACGCCAGTGCGCATGCGCAGCGCGGCCGACATGCAGCGCAGGCTGCCCAGGCGCGTCGGCTCACCGTTCTCCTGCACCCGCCAGCCCGTACTCACGTCCGGGGCAGGCGGGAGGGGGGGCGCATCAGACGGCCCTGTGGCACCGATGCGCCAGGAACTCGGCCAGTCTCCCAGAGTAGAGACAAGGTCACACGCTTGCAACATGATGCAGATCTTGTTCACCATCTGCCGGCACACTGCCTACCTTGCTGGTGCTGGAGCTGTCGTGTTGTATAGCTGGAGCACACACTTGCACCGCCCGCGGTCCTGTGCGGAAGCGTATGAGCCGCACAAGAGTACAAGCTCACATCACACGCTACCACCCCTGCAACTGCGCCACACTGAACCTGAAGAGACACGCTGAATGCGGACAGCAGGGCAGCCATGACATAGTGCTCCCACTCCCCCACCAGTGCACGCCGCATGGGGCAGCCAGTGAGTCACGCTCGTGACCCACGTTGCCACTCGGCGCCTGCGCTGCGCGCAGAGCTGCTCTGGCGGCGGCCAACACTGCCCCTGGCTTGCTTCTCCAAGCCTGTTCTCGCTACAGCACGCGCAGACAGGTCGTGCAGAGCCGCGAGGCCGTCCAATAGATGCCAAATTTCCGGCATAAATCGTGCATTCACCCTACCCGGGGCAGAATTATAATTCGCGAGGCCTCCAAGTGCAAAAAGGGACTGCCGAGCTTAATCTCGGCCAGACTTCCGCGACAGGTCTCGAACCTGTGACCTTCCGCTGGCTATGCCGGGGCAGGAGCTGCCCGCGGCTTCACCGTAGGCGGATGTGATATCCACTACACCACGCGGAAACCCTAATAGGTCTAGGGGTGGCGTCTCCTCACTGCTTCGTGACCACATGCCCAACCTGACGCATATGAAGGGGCCGGGGCGCAGGCAAGCAAGCAGCATGCGCACTGCTGCTGGCCCTTGGCTGCGGTGCCGCGGCCGCGCGCCGCGTGGCGGCGGTCCCAGGCCCCCGGGGGAGGACTGCTCACCCTAGTCGGACACCAGCCCGGCTGCCTGGCAGCGGTGCGCTCGGGGCGCCCATGTCATGCAGCCGCCTCGCTGCCTGCCATGAGCGGCGGCGACCCCAGGTGACTGGGCGCTGCTCGAATTCGGCTCTGTCTGCGGTGATCTCTGTTCCCTCCCAGGCTTGGCGGGGGGGCCTGCATCGGCCCTCCTTCGCGGAGCACACTCGCTTTTTGTGGTTGCGTTCTGGGTGCCTTTGTTGTATGCTATTTGCTTGTTCAGTAACTGAGTGCCTTGCGAATACGGAGCGGACTAGGGGGGCCGGCGCCCTCTGCTGCCCCCTTGTGCTGCGGGGCCATGAGGGCCCTGCGCGGTGCACATCTTGTGGTTAAGCTTGGCGCAGCGTCGGGGTCGCTGTGCCAAGGGGGCGCTCGGGCGCCCCCAGGCTGCGCGATACGCGCGTGCCTGGTTAGGGGTGTGGTGTTCATCAGTAGCGTTCCAGTATTTCCCACTTTTTTCGGCAGCGCATTCAGAAGCCGGATGGGCCGGTACAGCTGAGGGCGGCGCTGTCATGCAATTGCCTTGTCTGGTGCATCAAGATCGGGGTGTGGTTCGTGCGGATTCGGGTGTGCACAGTCCTGACGTGCCTGCTGAGCGGTGTGCTGCCCCTACAGTCGTGCTTCTACACTCACGCTTGCAAACGCCATTATGCAGATTTTTGGCGCCCCCGCACTGGCGGGCCGGAGGCCGCAATACTTGAGCTGTGGCGCGCACACCTGCGCGACGCGCGACGCGACGCCCACCGCAGAGATGCGATGCGGCTGCGTGCAGACAATGTTGCACTCGGCGCCGCGCCCGGCGCGTATGGCGGCGTCCAGGAGGAATTGCGGCACCTACGCGCCCGCGCATTCGGGTCGCCCTGGCTGCGCCGTGCCTGAACCTCCTTGCACACACCCTCCACAAGCAGTGAGGGTGGGGCGCGTCAGACGCCCCTTCAACCAGCTTCTGCTCCTTCCGCGCGTCGCAGGAGCAGCGTGCAAGGTAGGAGTCTGCAGCTCCGGGACCAGGCCGGCGCGCGGCGCGCGCCTGCGTGCTCTTGCCGCAGCCCGTCGCGCCGCTGAGCACAAGGACGCGATTCTGCGCAACAGCGTCCTCCACCGCCGCCGCATGCGCGGCGGCCGGCAGCTTGCCGCGCGCCGCGCGCATCGCCGCGGTGCGCCTGTCCTGCTGCCAGTCGCGCTGCCGCGCCTGCGCGCCCGCGCCGCAGCCTCCTGCGTCAGCCTGCCAGCAGCGCGCCCCCGGGCCAGCATGCGGATATGGCGGGCGCCGCCGAGGCCATGCTGGACATGACATGCCATACCTCGGGAGGCAGGTCGCGCAGGACTTGGGCGGGCGGTGGGGCCGCGCCAGCAAGCGCCGGCTCTCCGCAGCGGCCTGCTCGGGCGATGGCCCATGCTGCCGCCCACGCCCGCCGCCCTCGCGGCCGCGGTCCCCACGCCCTGGCCGCGCGTCGGCGGCGGCCGCCGCGCCCGCTGTGCAGGCCGCTGCGCCACTGCCTGCCTGGAACGCCGGCCTGGCCGCGGGCTGCGCCGCGGACGTGCCGGGCGCGGCCGGCGGCTGCGGCGCAGCCGGGGCGCCGCTCATGGCGGCGGCCAGCAGCGCGGGCGCGGCGGCGGCCAGGTCGTGCACGAGCGGCGCGCCCGCCAGCCGGCGCGCCTCCGCGGCCAGCGCGCGCGTGGCCGCGAGCAGCGCCGCCGCCGGCACGCTCTCGTGCCTGGCCACACAGGCATTTTTTAACACTGTCCGCAGGTGACAGAGAGCCACCGCCGCAGCATACACGGCCTGTTTGCTCAAGGTGACCAGGCGGCGCGGCAGAGGCGGGCCGCCGCGGCACAGCAGGCCGGTCGCGCGCCGGCTGCGGCTGGCCCTGGCCGTGCGGGCCTGGGACGCCCTGCCGAGTGCGAACACGTCGCCCCCGCAGGCACGGGCGACCCGGCGGCCCCGGCTGCGTCGCAGCCTCCGGCGGAGGGGCGGCGCGCCTCAGGGCCAGCGCGGGCGGCTGCGCAGGGTAGGCGCAGCCGGGCGGCAGCCGCACGTCCAGCGTCAGGCCGCCCTCCAGCCGCAGCACGGTGCGGCGCTCCGACGGAAACTCCGCGTCGCCGTCGTAGATCGCGCCGAGCGCTAGGCGCTCCTCCGCCCACTCGGCCCCAGCCGGCGGGCGCGCCTCGCCATCAGGCCCGGCCTCGCCTGCGCCGCGCGCGTCGAGTGTGCGCAAGCCGAGCCCCGCCGCTGCTCGCCCAGGAGGAGCGGGGTGCCCTCACACGCGTGACCTCCCGCATGGCCCGCAGATGCACAGCACAGTGTGCGCATGCCGGCCGCGCTTCTCCCTGCGCCACGCGCCTGCAGCGGCGTCGCCGCTGTCGAGGCCGCAAAACAGGCGCGCCAGCGCTGCGTCGACGTCCGAGCCGCAGGCCGCGAGCGCCCTGGCCGCGGCCTCCGGCGGGTACCCGAATGCGGCCAGCTCCGCCACGTCGCTCGGCCTGGCCGCGCCCGGCGCTGCGGGCCGCGCCCGCAGGTTGCTGTGCAGCACGCCCACCGGCCTGCCCGCCGCGCCTGCGCACGACCAGGCGCCCAGAGCGTGAGCGGCGCGCTGCCGGCGGAGAGGCGGGGTCCGGAAAGTACGGCGGTCCTGTTGCCGCGCGAGGACGGCCTGCGGGGCCACACATGCGCTGCAAAAGGGTGGCAGCCGCACGTCTCGTGCGCTGGGCGGTGCCGCACCGGGCGCGAACGCGGGCGGCAGGTCGGCCTCGGGCACGTGCATGCAGAGCCAGTTCAAGCAGGCCTCCAGCGCAGCGCCGCCCGCGGCGCCCTGCGCGGCCGCCAGCGCGGCCTCCGTGTCCGCGTCCGCAAAGCCCAGCGCGGCCAGGCGCGCCGCGATGCCCTCCGCGCCCTCTGCGCGCGCGCCGCCGCAGTCTGCCGCATTGCCGATGCCAGAGAGCCGCGCACGCCCGGGCGGCCGCGTGAGCAAGTGATCCCTGTCTGTGGAGACCTTGCAGCGGGCGGCTCGAGCTGCAGGCGCCACAGCGCCGACCGCTCGCCGCGCTGAGCCCGCGCAGACGCAGCACGACCCATGCGCACGCGGGCGGCACGGCGGCCTGGAACACGCCGCGCGTACCTCCGCCGTCCGCGCCGACGCCCGCGCCAGCGCCGGGCGCGCCGTCGGCGCCGCCGGGCGCGCGCAGGACCGCGAGCGCGCCCTCCACCATGCGGCGCTGCTGGTCGCTCATGACGACGACGGTGGGCGCGCGGCGCGCCTCGGCCGCGGCGCGCGCGCGATCGCGCTCGCGCCGCGCCTCCGCGGCCGCCGCCTGGCGCGCCTGCCGCGCGGCGCGCTCCTCCGCCTGCGCCGCCGGGAGCGCTGTCGGTGCTCCAGGCCGCGGAGCATGCGGCTCGTCGCGCCCTGCGCTGCCGAACAGCAAGCCCTGTGCAGAGCTTGCAGCGCGTATGCGCGGGCGCCGTCTTGTGAGGGGCGGCACGCCTGCGCGCCCAGCGCCTGCCACAGCTCGCGGTAGCGCTGCGGCAGCACGCGGTGCAGCGCGCGCTCGCCGGCGACGCGCTGCAGCGCGGCCACGGCGCCGCGCTGGCCGGCCTCCTCCTCGCTCGGCGCCGCATGCTCGCTGCCCAGGAAAGCGACAATGTCACGCGTCCCCTCCTTGCCGTCCGGCAGGACCACCTGCGCGCGCCGCCCCGTGCATCGCACCGGCGGGCGCACCGGGGCGTGCACGCCGGCCGTGCGGCTTGCAGGGCATGCTTTGTTCTTGGGGGGGGGGGTGGTCACATGCAGCGGGTGGGGCCATGGTGCGGGCGTGTCGGCCGCATGCCATGCGGCCACCCGCCCCTGCATGCGGCCACTCGCAGGCAGGGTCCGGCCGCGGCAGACGCGGCCTGCCCGCGCCTTGTGTGTGCGCCAGGCGGCCCTGTCGCACGCACGGCCACGTCAAGCAGGCCCGGGCTGGGCGGGGCCGGGCCTTGGCGGTGAAGGCGCCCGGCGCGGCCGGGTCGGCGCTGGTGCGGAAGCGCGGCCGCGGCCGCCTGTTCTGCTGGCACCAGTCGGACAGCAGCATCTTGGGCGTCTTTTCGGCGATGAAGGCGCCCTGCGCGCGCGAGCCGCCCCGCGCTCGGCGGCCGGCGCGCGGCCGGGCGGCGCGGCGGGGCCGGGGAGGAGGGCCGACCTGCTGCGGCGGGGGCGGCGGCGCGGGCGCGGGCGCGGGCGCCGCTGCGGCGGGGTCCGCCTCGGCGCCGCCGCCAGCGTCCGGCGCCGCAGCGTCCGCCTCCGGGTGCTTGCTCTGAAGGTGCTCGCGGAAGCGCTGCACCTGCGCGCCCGGCCGCGCTGCTCGGCCAGGCCCGGGCGCAGCGTGCGTGCAAGGCGGGGCGGCCGCGGCGCGGCGGGGCCGCCCGCCGCGCCTGCTTGAACGTGCGGTCGCAGTGCGGGCAGGCCAGCTCCTGGTTGCGCTTGTCGACGACGGCGGGGCCCTTGCCGCCGCTCCCGCCTCCCGACCTGCGCTCGCACGGCGCGCTGCGGCCGGGCGCGCTCCGCGGGAGCTGCGGCCAGCCGGAACGGGGAGGGCGCGGCGGCCCGCGCCGCACGTGTACACATGCTGCGCCTTCTTCTTCAGCTCCTTATTCTTCACGCCCCCCATCGACGCCCTCCCAGGCGGCCATCAGCGCCGGGCGGCGCTCGCCATCATGTATGAGCCTGAGCGCCTAGCTCGTACAGGCTCCCACTTTCACGAGCCCCGCCCCAGAACACTTGGCGTGTCGGACAGGACATGTTTCTGCACCTGCAGCCAAGGAACCTGCAAGGTCATTGGCGCTATGAACTTGGTTTCGGCAGCTAGCTATGCGTCGGTCCTGAAGTTATCTGCGGCAAGCAGCAGGAGGCTGATGACGGTCGCCGGCGCGCCCCACAGCGGCCTTTGGGGCCGGCGCATCCAGCAGGTCGCGGCCGCGGCCGCCTTGTTCGCTGTGGGCGCCGCCATTGCGCTCGGCTGCAGGCGGCAGGCCGGGGCGCAGAGCAAGCCCGCGACGTACATCAACGGGACCGCCGCCGTCTGGGACGGCGACTCGCTCACGGTGCGCGCCCTGCCCTCCGGGCCGCACCTGCAGTGCTCGGGCAGGCAGGTGACGCATCGCACAGCGGCACGCAGGTGCAGGGGCGCAAGGTGCGGCTGTTTGCCATCGACGCGCCGGAGCTGCTGCAGACGTGCACGGACGCGCGCGGGCGCTCGTACGCCTGCGGTGGGCGCCCGGCCTTTGCTCTGGGGCCCGCACGCTCCCGTTTGCGCAAGGGGCGAGCACCATCCACTCATGGGGGCCGCAGGCAAGGTCGCGGCGGACGCGCTGCGGGCGCTGGTGGGCAGCGCGTCCCTGAGCTGCGTGGTGGTGCGCGCCGACCGCTACAGGAGGAGCGTGGCGCGCTGCACGCGCGCCGCCACCTTCTTCCGGCGCGCCGTCGACCTCGGCGAGTGGCTGCTGGAGAACGGGCACGCGCTGGTCTACAGGTGCGCGCCGGTCTCCCGGGCGCCAGCGTATCGTGCAGCGTGCCGCTGCAAGCACCGGCCCTGCTGGCGAGCACGTGCGGGCCCGGGCAGCGCGGCCCTGACGTGCGGCGTGCCGCGGCAGGCAGTACGCGGGCGGGCACCTGTGCCACTATGCGAGCCCGGAGGCCGCGGCGCGCGCTGCCGGGCGCGGCGTCTGGGCCGGCGGCTTTGTGCCGCCCTGGGAGTGGCGCAAGGAGTCGGGCTGGCCGTAGCGAATGGACACTGTCTGTCGGACAGGCTCATCGCCTGGCTGGGCATGTCAACAGGTGCTGTGCATGGCAGCGGCCGCTGCGCACACAGAACCCACCTCTGTACGACTGTCACACATGTCACGCGGCCCACCAAGGGGACAGAAGTGACGTCGCTGCCGAGGCCCCTGGAGCCACGCCCGCCGAAGCTCACATGCGGCCGCCCACCCAGCCGCCGCGCACCGCCGTCCGGCTGCGCACCTCGAGCAGCTCGCCGCAGGCGTCGTACTCACGCTCCACGCCTGCCCGGCCCCAGGCATTGTCTCGGTTCTGCTCAGCCCTCGTCCCCGCACAGGCACGTCCCTGCAGCCTCTGCGGCGCTTGGTGCCACACAGCTGCCTCGGGCACGGGCGCACCGATGAGCGTGCCGTCCCGCACAAGCCATGACAGCGCGACCACGAGGCCCCGGCCGGCGTGCTGCAGGTCCACGCCCTCCTGCCGCGCAGGGAGGCAGGCCAGCTGGCTTCCAGCGCCTGAGCTCACCAGCAGTGCTACATTGACACAGCCTCGCGCATGCTGGGCAGAGCGGGCGTGTATCGGCACGCACGGACGTGGCATGCAGGGCTCACTGTCCATACACGGCCTGCTGGGGGGGCCACCTGTGCGTCGGCGGCCGCGCCGCGGCTGACGGCGGGCACCATGCGCAGCTCGAGCGCGACGCCGCCCGGCAGCCACAGCGCCAGGCCGCCCGCGCTGGGCTCGCGGCCGCCGCGGCGCCAGCGCTGCCGCGTCTCGCGGTTGCAGTACGCCAGCAGCTGCCGCGGCTCGCCTGCGCGCGTGTCGGCAGACATGTGTGTAACGGATGGTCTGCACAGGCCTGCAGTAAACGCTGACACCATGGAAAGGATGCTCTGGGGCGGTGCGACCTATGAACACGCTGGGAAGCAGCAACTGGCACGGAGTATTACGGAGGATGGCCAGGCACAGGGCATGACCACAGGCGGGGCAGCGCCGCCGCGGCGCCTGGCAATACGTGGCGGGCGGCGGGCGGCGCGGCGCGCCGGTGAGCGCGTCCTCCTCCACGATGGGCACGCCGGTCACGTCGAGCACCTTCCACTCGCCGCCCAGGCTGTCGGGCCGCAGGCGCCCGGCGCCCGCCTCGGCCGGCTCGCGGCCGGGGTCGGGCAGGATGCACGCGTCCGCGTCCGCCTGCGCCCGGGCGCCGGGTTGACAGGCGCCCTCTGCGGCGCCGGCGGGCAGGCCGTACAGCTCCCCGGGCCTCAGGTCAACATACAACCACGTCACACAGGCGCCGAGAAGAGCTGCGCGCGCGCCGGCCGAGAAGGTGGCAGGCAAGGCCGCCGATCTCTCAAGCTCGCCCGCGCCATGACCCTGCATTGTGGGCGGGCGCCACGCGCGCGCGCACCTCGGCCAGGCACTGCCAGCCCTCGCGGAACAGCGCGATGCGCAGCACCTCCACGTCCAGCTCAGCGTCGTCTGCCGCAGGCATGCCGCCGCGCATGACCGCGGGCGGCCTGGACCGTGTGGGGGTGCGGGCACGCGGCCGGCGGCACAGCAGGCCGGAGCGCATGCGCAGCGACGGCATGCAGCACGCAAGCAGCCTCAGACATGCACCCCGGAGCGCTCCCCGGAGCGACACAGTTCCCAAGCACGCTGACATGACATGCGGCAGGGGGCGGGCGCCAAGGGGGGGCAACAATAATAATTATCCGAAGCCTAGGGTAGGTCTAGCTCCTCCCGAGTTTTATCGGAGCGGGATAGAAGCTCAAGCCGTGTACGCCCAGCTTTGTGACGCCGTAGCCGCTACAGTACTGCTGCTGGGCTGCTCGGGAGCTCCCACCAAGAATTTGCACCATGGGTGGCGGAATGAGGCGCCTTCGTGAAGGGTTCCGTTCTACTTTCCACTTGCAGGGCAAGCTCCTGCAGCCGACGAAGATCGACAGGTGGGATGCCGTTTGGTTTCTCAGGAAAAACGGTCAATTTTCGAGAGTGAGTCAAATGCAACGGCTCTGCTTTGGTGGCGCACGCTGGCGCTTGGCAGAGTGCTGCAAGAGAGGCAGCGTCGCTGTGTGCCGTAGGGCGGGAGCGCGCATCCTGCATGCGTCTGACGCTTGTGCGGCGCAGGCTGGAACACACGCTCAAGGAGGCTGGGAACTTTGCAAAGTCGCTGCGCAGCGTGGAGGCGCACATCAAGGCGCAGGAGAAGGAAACGCTGGGTGCGGGGCCTCCGCGCACTGTGCAGCTGTCCTATGTGGCTGCCAGCTTGCGGCTGCCGCGGCCACACGACGCCCGCCGGCAAGCGCTCGGCGCAGCCGTTGACAGCGGGAGCGCTGTGCCGCTCGCGTGCTCCCAGCCAGGCCGCGGCGCGACGCGGGCCGACCTCTGGTTTCGGCGCCCGCAGGCTTCCTGCATGACCTGGGCGTGACGCTGTCGCGGGCGGCGCCCATCGTCTACGACAACAAGGGCCAGGACGGCAGCACGGTGGCGACCGTCCCGCACGCGGGCTCGCTGGGCGGCGAGACCTTCAACGCGGACGAGCTGCGCATCGTCAAGGAGGAGACGGCGCGCGCCCGCCCTTCTCCGCGCTCCGCGCCCTGGACAGCCCCGGCCGCGGGCAGGCGGGGCGTGCTTGCCAGGGCGGGCGCTGCTGCGCCTCCCGCGCCCTGCTTGCGACGGGGCACGCACACAGGACACGGCGCCCGCCCGCCTTTGTGCACCCGCACGTCGCCGGGCCGGGAGGTGAGGGCTGTTGCGGGAGCCTGCAGCGCGCCCTGCAGCCGCCGGCAGCGGTTGGGAAGCCTGACAGCGCTCTTCGGTCGGTGCACACATGCCCAGCAGCAGCGCTTGTTGCGTGCCAGTGCCAAAGGGCGGACGCGCGCAGCGACCCGCACCTCGAGCGCGGGCGGGCCCGGGCCCGTGCACGCCGAGCGGCGCGGCGGGCGCGCGCGCAGGCGCTGAAGATGCAGGCGGAGGTGCTGGGGCCGCTGCACGCGTGGAGCGTAGGCTTCGCGGCCGCGCAGCGCAAGGTCGAGGCCATGCGCCGGCAGGGCCTGGAGCTGGACTCGCGGCGGCGCACCGTCATCGAGCTCAACCAGCAGGCGCGGATGGGGTTTAGGGTTCAGAGTAGGGCGCATGCAGGGGCACCTCCTGCGCGTCTGCGCCGGCGTGGTTGCGCTGAGGCTGCGCCGGGCGGCGACGGGAGCGTGCGCGAGGGCGCCCACCCGCATCGAGCGCACTCTGCCCATGGCATGGGCCGGCGCGCGAGCAGGGCGCGTGCGTGCGCTAGCTGACGCCGATGCGCCCAGTGACGCAGCCGCTGAGACGGCCGCAGCCTCACCGTATGCTCTGGCCCTACCCTAATTCTACCCCACCGCAGCCTCACCGTGTCCACGGCGCGCAGCTGGAGCGCGAGCGCGCCAGGATGGTCAAGGCGAAGACGCCCGACGAGGCGAGCGTGAACACCATCTTCGCAAAAATGCAGCACAAGCAGGCCAAGGCCGAAGGTGACCCCCCGCGCACGCCCACCGCCGCGCCGCCGCCGCCCCGCTGCCCGGCGGCCCCGCCGCGCCCGGCGCCGGTCAGCGCGAGCGCGCGCCCGGTGCCGCGCAGCGCGCGCGCAGCGCTCTCAGGCGGCGCCCCAGCGCGGGCACAGGCCTGTGCACCAGCCCTGCATCAGCTCGAGGCAGCGCCTGGCGCCTCAATGCGCCGCGGCCGCATGCTGCCACAACACAGAAAGAAGCCTCAATTTTCTAGGCAAGGAGGCTTCTAGAAAGAGGGCGATAGACCTTCCTTGCCATTCCTGGCCACAGGCGCACAGAGATTCCCTGCCAGAGCCCACACGGGCGGGTGTGCTGTAGCCCACACGGGCGGGTGTGCCACAGCCCACACGGGCGGGTGTGCGGCGCGGCAGAGGCCGCGATCGCGTTCACGTCCCAGGAGGAGGTGGTCTTCGGCGTGCTGCACGAGCTGATCGGCCAGGCGGAGTGGCTGCGCAACTACGTCGTCCTCTTCTGCCGCATGCAGGCGCGCGCCCGGCCGGCGCGGCGGCGCTCGCCGGCGGCGCCGCGCCTGGCCGCCCAACCTGAGGCACAGGTCCAGCCATGTGAACACGCGCGGTGCCTTCGTCCGCAGTGCCGCAATGCAGTGGATAGAGCGGTGGCCTGCGCGCCAGCGCGTCGGGGGCCTGGCCGGGCGCCAGAGCCGCGGCGCGCCCCGGGGTCGCAAGAGCCTGCGGACCGCGCGGACAGGGCGCCGCCGCGCGCGCAGGCGGACGCTTACATGAAGGCCGGCAACGCGCTGCACTCGTCGTCCAACGTGCCGACCATGCCCGACTTTGCGCCCAGCGAGCTGCCGGCCGGCCTGCCGCCCGCGGCCAGCGCCGACCTGGGCCCGAGCCAAAGCCCGCCCGCGGCCACGCCCCAGGCGCGCGCGACCCCCGCCGCGGGCGGACCCCCTCCGAGCTGGCGCTACCCGGGCGCCGCGCGCCTGACCCGCCCTGCTTGCTCTGTGCGGGATGCGTGCTGCGCTGTGAAGCCAGCTCTGGGGGCGGGCGCGGGCCTGTGGCAGCGCCAGAGCAGCCAGCAGCCGCTCTGTTGGTGGTCGATCACACACTGCCACCCACCCACAAGCTGAAGAGTCCCATAGGTCTGGTGGAGAGGCATTTGCAAAACTGCGTGCGCCCAGTAAGCGCGATGCGCCGCGCAGGCGCCGGCCGGCGTGCCGGCCGGCAAGGAGTCGTGGGCGCTGCCGCTTTCGCCGTCGACGGCCGGTGTCGCGCCGCACACGCCTGAGGCGCGCCTGCCGCAGCTCGGCGACGGCGGCGTCGGGACGCCCTCGCCGTCGACGCCAACGCGCGCGGGCGCGGGCGCGGGTGCGGGCGCGGGCGCGGGCGCGGGCGTGGGCCCGGGCGTGGGCGTGTATGCGCCCATGACGACGCAGCCGCACGTGCCGGCCGCGCGCATGGGCGTGCCAGACGCCGGGCCGAACAGCGCCAATCCGTTCGTGGGCGCGCCGGTGGGCGGGCTCCCAGGGCTCACGCACAGCCACAGCGGCCGGTCCGACTATGTGGACGCGCATGAGGTGTGAAGAATTGAGAGAGCAGCACGGAGCGCCGTCGCCGGCACAGGTGGGGCCCGATGCGGGAGGCTGGAGTGGGGTAGCCCCCTGGTGGTGGGGAAGGCAAGGCGTGGAGAGGCAGCATAGGGGTCGTATTCAGGGTAGTAGCAGGGCTGGCAGCATGCACTTGGGGGTCGTCTGAGTACTATTCTGCGTTGCGCGAGTCTTTTCGGGGTGACAGCGGCTTTACATATTCTTCAAGTTCTGTCAGTGAAGAGTTTGACTGCTGTAGTAGCTTGGCTAGCGCGCACCGCAGTCTGCATGCCATACATAGAGGCAGTTTTGCATGACACGCCGTGTTGCAAGCTTGCATGCAAGCTGGTGTCATGACAGAACGCATCTGCTCGCTCTTTCAGTTTCACATGGCCTAACGCAGCGTGCAGGTTGCCTATGTAGTTTTCAGACCTAACCTACACTCGGCGCGTTGCGACGGCAGCGACACAGCAAAACCACACTTGTACATGTGCCGCGTGCCGCACACCCGTATGCATGCAAAGCACCCAAATCGACAAGGGCTGTTCACACAGGGCTGCGGGACGACACAGACGCAATAGCACAGCAATGCGCCGCGGCAGGCTGGAGGGACAGACTGAATAAGTGGCCTGAAAGGAGCTTGTTGCACACAGGATGTTCTGGAACTCGCATGCAGGCTCCGTTCAGCACTGTATGGTGTCTGCAGCAACAGCGTTGCCCTCCGCGACTCCCACAGGACTGCCCAAGCTGACAGTAGGCCAGCCCAGCCTATCCTGCGCCTGGCACGCTGCAGCATCCAGTCCCCCATCCGCCTAGAGACTGCCTAGAGACTCGCTGGCAGGTACCCATACGATCATCGTTGCACGGCAGAGTCTTGCAAACAAAGCCATACACTGCACATGGCAGTGGCATGCATTGCCGCAACGCACGGCACCCGCCATATGCCATGCATGTCCCAGGGCAATGCAACCTCCAAGGCAGCTGCTGCGCCAGGCATGCACACGCGCATTGCTTCTCTATTGGTGTGGACATGCCCCCAGCCGCCACACCCAACCCTCCCTGCTGCTGCAGACGCCGCGCTTAGCGAGACGCTCCCTGCGTGCGGCACGTGCAGCGCGTGTACGCACGCAAGGTATGATACCCGAACCCTGAAGAACGTCACGCCCCCGAGCCTCAGCGCGCGGGCGGCGCGTACGGCGCGTGCAGGCACACAAGGTATGTGTAACCCTAACCCTGAGAACATCAAGCCCTCAGCCTCAGCGCGCGGGCGGCACGTACGGCGCGTTGATGATGCTGAGGTCGTCGGCGGCGAACGGGTCGGCGTCGGGCTCGGCGGCCAGCGGGCCGCCCGCGGCCGCGCGGCGCATGTGCCGGCCCAGGCGCTGCTGCAGGCGCTCCTGAATCGCGCGCGTCGTGCAGCGCACGCGCCGCCGCAGCGGCAACTGCCACACGCCCAGGCAGCCCGCGCGCACCGGGTGCAGGTACTCCAGGAACAGCCGCAGCCGGTCCGCGTCGCCTGCCGGGGCGCCACCCCCGCCAGGCTCTCAGCGCGCAAACTCTGGCGAGGCTTTTGTAACGAGAGCAGGTACTCCGGGTGCAGCCGCAGCCGGTCCGCGTCGCCTGCCGGGGCACAGTCCCCCGCCAGGCTCGCAGCGCGCACACCCCGCCAGGCTCTCAGCGCGTCACGGTGCAGGCCCCCACAGGAGACTCCTCAGGAAACTCCTCTTCTCGTTCCACTGACAACACAGCCTGCTGCGGCGCCCTCCTGGTCGCCCGACACTCCGGGGGGTCGCCCGCCCGGCCATGTGCCGGGCATGCACATGCAAATACCAACATTGCCCAGACCCAAGGCCTGCGCCAAAAAGGGGACCCTTCTGTGTGTCACAAGCGCAACCAACCTTTAGTGCCCTGGACACGGCGATCGGCCGGGGCCGCACTGCAGATGGTCTGGATCTCGCTGCGCCGGGTTGCCCGGGCGGGCACGTAGGGTTGTGACTAGGGTTAGGTGCGCAGGCGGCCGGCCGGGGCCGCACTGCCGATGGTCTGGATCTCGCTGAGCCGGATCGCCCGGGCGGGGCATGTAGGTTTGTAACTAGGGTTACGTGCGCAGGCGGTCGGCTAGGGCCGCACTGCCGATGGTCTGGATCTCGCTGAGCCGGATCGCCCGGGCGGGGCACGTAGGTCTGTAATTAGGGTTACGTGCGCAGGCGGCCGGCCAGGGCCGCACTGCGGATGGTCTGGATCTCGCTGAGCCGGATGGCCCAGGCGGGCGTGTAGGTCGCGCGCAGCGAGATGGCCTTGGCGCGCAGCATGGCCACGTGCGCCTGCGTCAGCACCAGCAGCCGGCCCTCCGCCGCGGCCACCACGTCCACCACGGCCTCGCCCTGCCGCGCGGAGGCCCTGGTTAGGCCCTAACCTTACCTACCCTGGCCGCGCCAGCGGCGGCCAGCAGCGCTGCGGCGCGCCCGCAGCGCGGGGGAGGCCCTGGGCGCGCGCACGGGGACGCCTGCAGCGGTTTCGCCCCAAGAAGATAGCCCGGCGGCGGCGCTCAGGAGCTGACACGCTTGCTGCGGTGTCAGCAAGCAAGCTGCGCTTGGTGCTGAGTACACGCATGCTGCGCCGACGCAAACCCTGGGGGCGCTGCAAGGGCGCTGGGCGGGCGGCGCGCCCGCAGGCGCGGCAGCACGGATGGCAGCGCGGCCTGCCAGGCGGCGATGACGCGGCGGCGGCGCGCGCGCAGCTCCGGGTCCGCCCCCGCGTCCTCTTCCAGCGCCTGGTCGGAGAAGCAGCGAGAGATGAGCAAAAAAATGTGCGCGAGTGGGAGCAGCTCCAAGCCGCCCGCCGCATCGGCCTCCGGCCTGACACCAAGCAAGGGCGGCCGCGGGGCCGCGCCTCGGCGGAGTCGTCGTTCAGCGCGGCCGGCGCGCGCATGCGCCGCAGCGTCGACCCGCTGATCGCCTCGCGGCCCAGGCAGACCAGGCCCGCGCCCAGCGCGCCCTTGGCCAGGAACTGCAGCGCGCCGCACGCCGGCCGCAGCGCCAGGCCCAGCACGCCCTTGCCCGCGCCGAGCACCATGAGCGGGAAGCCGCCGTCGTGCCAGCCGCGCGTGGGGTCCATGGCCAGGCCGGCCGCGCCGCCCAGCAGGCCCGCCGCGCCCTGCGCGCCCACAGGGGTTTGCGGCGTGCCTGTCGTGCTGCGACTGGGGCACCTGCTGGCTGAGGCGGACCCGTCATGGGTGCGCCTTCCTCTTGCATTGCATCTGAACATAAAACGCGCGATACCCACGACCAGGTGGCAACAGGAGGCACCTACGACGTGGCTGACGTCACTCCTTCCCGAATCTGCTGCAGAGCTGGCGGTTGTGACAAGGTCTACTTTTTTACACATATGAACGCTGGACAAGTTACTCTCAGGTGGGAGGCTAAGAGGAGGTGCAGGATGCTAGAAACCCTAGAGTGTCACAGCCCCTCTCTTAATATATGGATAGGGCTAGAGCCGGAGCGCGCCTCCTCCCAGGAGCGCCGGAAGGCCTCAAAAGCGTTGGTCGGGCGCTGGCTGCCGCGCGCGAGCGCGCCCGCGTCCGTCAGCGCGCCCGGCGCCTGGTTGGGCGGCCAGACAGTCAGCACCGCCAGGCCCAGCCGCGCGAAGCTGTCCAGCACCTGCGCGCCCGGCGCCAGGGCGGGTCAGGGCCGGGGCCGCGCGAGTGAGCGCCTGCGCGGCGCCGCCGCCGGCTCAGGCCCCGCTGCGCCTGCGCCACGCTCGCAGCCGTAACATCCAGCTGATGCGCAGCGGTGCGCGATGGTACGCGCAACAGACATGCCGGAAACTCGACCATATGCGCACAGCATGAGCGTCAACATGTCCAGCCCTGACTCAGCACTCTGAGATGAAGGCGGGAATGTGACTCTGTGAACAGACATCTGCAGCTGCACAACGATCTGCAGTGCAGCTGCATCTGCAGTGATCCTCATGACAGCGGCCGTCCCGCCTCCACGAGTCCGTCGTTCAGCGCAAGGCGGCGCGCCGGGGCCGGCCGCCGCCGGGGGGCGCGCGCCTGCGACAGCGAAGCCAGTGCGACGTAGCCCACGCGCTGGCCGGCCGCCAGCGGGCTCAGCTGCGCAGTGGCCAGGCTGGCGGCGACGGTCACGACGCTGCCGCCCACCCAGATCGCGGTGAGCGGCACCGCCGCGATCGCCGGCCCCGCGCCGCCGAGGACCTGCGCGGCGGGGCAGGGTTTGCGTCATATAATCTAAGGGTCAGAACTATATGACCTGCTACTCTCCTCCGTGCGGCTGTGCCATCGCTCACGCGATGATGGTGACGACCCGTGGCGCCCGATCCCCAAAGCTCACCAGATCGGCCGGTTCGCATCGCGCGGCCGCCGTGCGCGCCCCAGAGCAGCAGTGCGGGCACGGGCTGACACTGCCTGATCTAGCCTGGCTGCATTGGACACATACCACCCGGCCGGCGTGGCGGGGGCGGGGCAGGGGGCGAGGGGTGCGGGCGGCCGGTGCGCGCCTTGTGCGCCTCCGCCAGCGCCTGGCCGAAGTAGTGTCGCGTCAGGCTGGCGACCAGCGCCTTGCGGCCCAGCAGCCGCGTGTCCAGGCTCCACTCCTTCAGGCTCAGCGGCACGTTGGTCACGTTCACCTAGGCGCCCCGGCGCGGCGCGCGCGTCACGGCGGCAGCGCGCGGCGGGCTGCGCTCCGGAGCGCGCACGCTCGCGCGCGCGCCGCCCGG
>JAABUV010003026.1_pt1 | contig 21885 bp, 14 predicted proteins | sample 5559971 | NCBI WGS metagenome assembly JAABUV01 (sample SAMN10711881, study PRJNA513362) | rock metagenome | isolation source: Antarctica rocks | place: Antarctica: Victoria Land, Knobhead nord | collected 2015-12-19
GCAGGAGGATGATGCAGGTATTGTTCATGATACCAGATACTGTATTTTACATATGCTTATTTGTTGGAATACGAGGTCATATGGGGCATATAGTATATGGGGTTGAAGCTGGATAGGAGTCTATCTAGGAGCGAGCAGGTAAAACTCTACTAGCGGGCCCCAGCCCTATCAGCCCTAGGTATGTAGGCGGAGATTACCATCTCCCCTATTTCCAACATTATTTTCATAACTGTTCCTTTGCAAGGTCGTTTAGAAACTCTAAGCGTATATTTTACAATATTTTACAATAACGTGTCATCAAGAGGACCGCCTAAAGGCGATGTAACTCGAATTACAGTAACAATATTTTACGGTAGCACTACGGTGCTGCTACGGTAGAGCCATTCTTCATAATTCCGCTAAGCTACGCGAGGCTCTGCCTAAGGTTCGGGCGGGACGGGCCACAGAGCCGCACTAGACCTACCCGAGCATCGTGCGGCTGAAAGTCCTGTGATCCCCGCCGAGTCCACCCTGATAGGGAACGCAATTCGAAGCATTGAACTCGTCAGTCTCCCTCATACGCCTCTATACCTAGAGACATCGATGCATTTCTACGGTTTAGAGTTTCCACCGGGAGAAAACCGGTGGTTTTTCGTTTCCGTGGGGCTATTCTACAAAGGCCAGCTATCCTGGAGTACTGAAGGAGGGGGTACGAATAGGAGGAATCTCGTGTATTGAGGACCTGTCTTGAGGATGGTACAGTTCGGTGGCGATTGTATAATCTGTGGGTAACCAGGCCTACATATTTAGCGAGTGTCTATTGTAGCTTTATAGCTTCGCACTCGAGTCAATAAAAAAAAGAACTATCATGCATTGAATTCGACCGGTTCAGAGCTATAAGGACGCCTTCCGGAGTAGATCGAGCAGTCAACATGTGTAAGTAGATTCATGCAGGGAAAGGGCTACTACTAGGTGGGCGGTCAACCGGCGCATTGAACCTTTTCAACCCCATTTCCTCAACCAAGTTCACACACCTTTCGATTATTTTTGCATTGTTGAAGCCGTTGCATCATGCTCTGAAGTTCGGCTCCCCCCGATGTTTCTCATATGCGGTTGCATGCAGTGTAGCCTTCTAAACAGAATGATAAGAATCCAGCACTTGAGAATCTAATTAATTCGCTGAGTGGTTTCACATATCAAACCACAGCTTTTTAGTGATAGGGTCGGATTTCACTGTTCCGTCGATCTCTTTGATTTTCGCCTTCAAGTCTTGCTCATCACAAACTTCATGATGCACCATATCGTTGACCGAATTTGTGCACTTCCAACGAGCTCATCAGTTCAATTTTTCGACGGTTGTATTGAATGATATGACCCGAAACATGATTTAATCATGATGTATTCTGTCTTTGTCCTTGATGCTGTCTTCTTGCAGAAGTCTGATCACTGTTTGTTGATTTATTGAACCAGAAGTGAAGTTCACTGTTGAATTCTAATTGTGACATCTGTACATGGCTTCAATGTTCACATCGGAATCATGAATGTGAATCTCAATCTACAACTTATCGTGACATGATGCATGCAGATGTCAGCTCTGACCTATCATTAAACGACTCAATGAATTGATCATGCAGCTAATTATCTAATCATCTACTTGAATCAATTGTTGACTATGTAGAGTGCTTAGTAGAGGATCAAGCCTCGGAAGAATGTTTTTGCGACAGATGAGGGAATCTACCTATGATGTACCAGAATAGCCGCAGTACATGTCGCTAAAGCTTTTGTACGGTACGGCAGACTATGTATATCGTGCAAACTGAAATATGATAACTCAAATCTCACGTCGAACATCAGGCGAGCGATGCTGTGAACCCACCTCAAAATTCAAAACCCACCACATAGATATTAACCTGATGTTCATCGCAGTTAGTTAACGTAAATTGTAGTATAATCTTTAGATCAATCTAAACAGTTTCTACATGCTCACCATCCTACTCACCACCCTACTCATCACCCTACTCACCACCCTACATGCTCACCATCCTACTCGGCACCCTACATGCTCACCACCCTACTCACCACCCTACCTCTCGCTTACCTACATGTTCAGCTATCAACTCAGCTGCCTACTCGCTTTAAAAACAATGCTTCAAAACATACTTCAAAACATGCTTCATAGCACATGCTAATTAGCTCAATAGAAAGCACCCTTCATGGCTCGATATCAAACTCCCTACCAAACTCGATACCAAACTCGATACCAAACTCCCTACCAAACTCGATATCAAACACCCTTCATGACTCTCTTCATGACTTCATACCAAACTTCCTACATGCTTTTAATTACACGTCGATCGAGCACATAAAACGCGTCAAACAGTGCTTCAAACAATGGTACTTGTCACTCTACATATTCACCTAACAGAGTGTTTGATAGAGATTCATAAAGGAAGCCATGAAGAGTGTTTGATAGGGAGTTTCGTAGGGAGTTTCGTAGGGAGTTTCGTAGGGAGTTTCGTAGGGAGTTTCGTAGGGAGATTGGTAGGGGACTTTGGTAGGGACTTTGGTAGGGACTTTGGTAGGGAGGTTGGTAGGGGACTTTGGTAGGGACTTTGGTAGGGACTTTGGTAGGGACTTTGGTAGGGCGTTTGGGTGGGAAGTAGGTAGGCGAGTTTGGTAGGGCGAGTAGGTGAGCGAGTTTGATGGGGCGTTTGGGTGGGCGAGTAGATAGCTGAGTTGGTAGGGTGGAAATTAGGTAGAAAGCCACCTAGGAAGCATTGTTTGGCCTTTCTTGCACGTTCGACCGAGGCGTAGTTTGAAGTCTGTAGGGTGATTGGTAGAGTGTTTGATGAGGCGTTTGATAGGAAGCTCAGTAGGAAGAAAGGTCAGTAGAAAGCATTGTTTGAACCACTGTTTGACCTTTGTTGTGACTCGATCGACGCGTATTTTGAAGCATGTAGAGTGTTCGATAGGAAAGTTTGATATCGAGCCATGAGAAGTGCGTTCTAATGGGCTAGTTAGCATTTTATGAGAGCACAATGATGTCTTGGTTGTTGTTGTTGTAGAAAGTAGAAGCGGAAGAAAGACGGTGAAAACTCGAAACTCACTAGCGTCAGCCCTATAGGACTCGAAGCCGAGATCATACTGTTTCCGTCAACAGTACGGAGTACCTAGATAGAGTGATGAGTTGATATCTGAACATGTAACAGGCGATCGAGTCGATAGCTGCGTCGGTAGCTAAGCATGTAGAGAGATATGTAGGGCGGTAGATAGGGTGGTGGGTAGACGTTCGAGTCGGTAGCTGAGCATGTAGGGTGGTATGTAGGGTGGTGATTAGGTGACCGAGCCGGTAGCTGAGTCGATAGCTGAGCATGTAGAGTGACAAGTAGGTAGAAAGCCATGTAGGAAGCATTGGTTGAAGCACTGTGAAACGTGCGTTATGCGCCCGACCGACGTGTATTTCGAAGCATGTAGGGAGTTTGGTAGGGAGTTTGATAGGGCGTTTGGTAGGGGATTTGGTATCGAGTTAGGTAGGGGGTTTGGTAGGGACTTTGGTAGGGGATTTGGTATCGAGTTTGGTAGGGCGTTTGGTAGGGAGTGTGGTAGAGCGTTTGGTAGAGATATGGTAGGGCGTTTGGTAGGGAGTGTGGTAGAGCGTTTGGTAGGGGATTTGATAGGGACTGTGGTAGGAAGTTTGATAGGGACTTCGGTAGGGACTGTGGTAGGAAGTTTGATAGGGACTTCGGTAGGGACTTCGGTAGGGAGTTTGATAGGAAATACGGTAGGGAGTTTGGTAGGGAATACGGTTTGATAGAGAATATGATAGGAAATACGGTAGGAAATGCGAAAGACTCAGTGTACGATATATATTAATTCAAGCTTGTTGATTCTATGAGGCGATTTGGCTCAATGGTAAGTGTGTGTTTGCGATCAAAAATCAAGACGCAGGTTCGAGTTCTGTGCCAGCGTCCTGAAAAAAAGCCTGATCATCTATTTCTAGTTCATCGTTCCATCTAAACGCAAATCACACTCCGCTTCGAAGTCTATTTCTCAATGAAGTCATCAATCTTGGCATCAGCTCCGTCTTACACACAATCAGTTCAAGGCCAAAGCGACCAACCGTTGGCGGTAAAGGCGTAGGAGGCGGAGGAGGAAAATCAGGCTTCGATGGGAGGGGGCTTGGCAAAGGAGGTCTGAGGAGAAAAGGGAAGGTGGAGAGGTTTGAGGAGAAAAGGGAAGGTGGTAAGGGATTCAATTCATGGGGAAGGTGAAGAGGTTTGAGTAAAAATTAATCAGAATTTCAATTTTTGAGTTTACAAAAGGGAATATTATACGTTTGACTCATCGCGACAATGTGAGACGAATCTTTATCTAATCTCATGTTTCGACTAATGATCGAAATTAGCTGATTTCCTCGATTTTTTTTGAAGCATGTAGAGAGTTTGATAGAGAGTCATGAAGGGTGCGTTCTATTGAGCTAGTTAGCATGTGTTATAAGGCATGTAGGGAGCATATCATGAAGAGTGGTATGTAGGGCGGGTGCCATCGTCCTCCGAAGCCCAGCAACCCTCCTGAAGATCTTCTCAACTTTGTCAATCTTATCCATAGTTGCCTTCCGCATAAGCCTCTCCGCCTTTGGCAATATTTCGCCTTGAGGTAGGCCACCACCACCAAGCACAGAGCGGTAATCACGGCGCATGGCGAGGAAGACCTCGCCAGCTTTCCCGTCCAGAATCTCTTTCGGACCTCATCCGCAGAACACTGGAACATTACATGGCGCTGTGCTCAACGAGACCGTTCAAAGCTGCTTTCAAGCGCGCATAGCTTCCAGGACCTGGACAATCGTGAGCAATCAAAGCTTAACGGCTGGATTTGGATCGTACCACGCTCCGCTGTGCAAGCATTGTACGCCCACGTCATGGCTTGCTCAACCACGGGAGTGAATTCGCGGTTAATATCTTTCTGAGTGTTGTTTACCATCTCCTTTGCGGTGTTGGACACATCCTTGAGTATATTTTCATAAACTTGAATTTGTTGTTGTAACATCGAAAGGCCGGCTATGCCAGCGCCAACTTTGCGGGCTCGAATGTCAATGTCACGGTGAAAAAGTCCTTGAGAACTTTAGCGGCTTCGCGAGCGAAGCCGGCCATCACTGCAGGTGATCGACGAGTGAACGTGATGTCAAAGCTTAATCTTGGGAGTACCCGCTCTCAAACTTACTTCTCTCATCTCGCTGCTAATGTTTTCATGATTGACTCGATTCTGGAAATAATTAGAGTTTTCGAAAAGCTAGCACCACCTCTGATGATGTTCCGTTGCCTCCCTTACAATTGATTATTCCACTCATGTGGGCCTTGAGCATTTACATAGCTTCCATTATATCGACATATTGCCTTATAAGTCGATCAGCATAGTCCATCTGCGGCATGATCATCTCGGTTCACCTCTGAGATGAATTCATCTCTCATTTGTATGCACTGTTGCTTGCTTCATTGGCTGCATTAGAGACCGCCATTGCTAGATTCTCATCAGCTCACGATGGCTAGGGTTCTAGCATATAGAAATTGAAGTATTATCATATTTTTCAAAGATGTTATCTTCAAATTCCTCTGCGAGTTCTTTACACGTCTTTTCAACGACTTTGTAGAGCTTCTAAGTTGTATATGTTAGCCAGAGTATCACTCGTTGACACATTAGGAAAGATGAACATCTTTCGGCGTCATATAGAACGAATTTACGCGATGAGACAGTGCAAAGAATGTTCTACTGTAAACGAAGATTTTTCAGACTTACACTCTCAAGCTTCTTAAACCCCTCTTCACCTCCCATTCGCACCTTTCAAATACCATCGCCCAACAACCCTCAAACCCAGGTTTGAGTTATGATGTTATGATATACATGCAACACATTAACTCCCAGAATCCCTATGACGTTGAGGAGCTTCCCGTCTTTGTCCGTCTTCCCAACCTAGACTATCCGATTTAGGATTTCGCTGATTGTCGTAGCACTCTGAAAATTCGACCCGACGAATTGAAATTCGAGAACAACGACAATGTTGAGGGCGCGTTTGTCGATAACCGGGAACGCGAAGTCAAAATCCACATATTTCCTTCTTGTTCAACCTATCGGACGAATTTAATTCTATACAGCATCTTGATTTCTAGCCTATCGTCTCCATTGCTATTGCTATAGCGGCCATCTCGCCTCCTTCGTCCCCTCCGGTCGACTCACATACATGTTGTCAAAGTTGATGATATCGTCGATAAGGGATTAATATGGGTCGATGCTATGATTCCCTTAGTGAAGAAGAATGGTAAGAAGGTTTATGAAACCACATCATCAAATCATGTTCCAGTGAGTACAAGAAACAAAAACGATGATCAGTTCGCCTTCATTATAACAAACGACAGCCTAGCATAAGCAAAGTACTGTGTACAGAAATCTAAACACTCAGGATCACTTCCTTCAAAACACTCACACCTTTCCAGACTCAATCCTACATCAAAACCCCCGCAAGACTAATTGCGCCAAACACAGTCAAACTCCACATGTCACCCACAACTTTCACATCATCACTTGTACAACCATTACAGCCTATTCTGCGCGAAGAGGACGAGGACGACAATGACGATGATGACGAAGAAGTTCCTCTCAGATTATCCTTTCCACCACTCGAATTGCTGGCATCGCCAAGACTCCATGTGTCGTTGTTCATATGAGATATAACCTGTACACTCCCACTAGCTTGAGGAGATGGTGAGACATCATGAACTACCCGAGAGGACGTGGTGAAGGAAACAAGCAAGAATAGTGTTGCGGTGAGGAACTTCATTTTCGTTGATGCTGTCCAACGGAAGGGTTGAGATTCGGATAGCGGCCGGTTCTGATGATCAATGGCGAGAAGAATGAGAAGTGAGGAGATGTGTCATCGGTTGCAGTGCACGGGCGAAGTGTAGGAAGTGAATCCCAGAAGAGACTTCAGCGGCATACAAAGAGCTTTAAGCTTTGCCGTTTTCAGGCTTCAGGGAAAGTTCATCTTTCCTAATGCTGGGCTGTGCATTTCGCCCCACAATTACTAGGGAGCCTAAGTAGGTTGCGTATCACGAGGCTGAAGGACCGGGATAATTTCTTGTTTTTTACTCCCACTCACGCCGTCTTTGCTGGTGTGGTGCTGATTTTTAAAGATTCTAACATGATATAGGTTCGAAGGCCTGCTTTCGATGGCATTCTATATGATAATAGTCATAGCTGCTTGGTTCGTCGGTTTCTAACGAGGTAGTATCCATCACGGAACATCGCGGTACGAGCAAGCATACCATGTAGGAGCAATATATATTTTTCCGTGAATCAAAAGTCTCTCCGATTTGACAGGATACCATGAATAGATTGAACGCCAGATGGCACCCAGAGACTATCAGAGCCTGGCGCTTATGAGTTTTCCTCGAAGGCCTTATTATGTGTTCGATTATGTGTAAGCAGCGAGGCAAACCATAGCGTGATCATTTTGGGAGTCTGATGACCGCACCACCATTTTCGTTTCTCAAAACCTAACCCAAACCCTCGATTACGCGTATCTGAAAGTGTTGGAAATAGGGGAGTTGGTAACCTCCGCCTCATAGGGCTGGTAGGGCTGGAGCCCGCTAGTAGAGTTTTCACCTTCCACCTCCTAGATAGCCTCCTAACAGCAACAACCAAAATGTCAATATGCCCCCATATGACCTCGTATTACAACAGAAAGACTGTGCGCCATGGCGACGATGCAAAGAAGCTCATCGCTTGATAAAAACCATCAGCCGAGCATCAAACCTTTGAAGCGAAAGAGAGCGAAAATGGCTTGTGGTAAATATAAGGTATACCTGCGGACTTGCTTGTTTCGCTTTGAAGGCCAATGCCGGAAACAGAAGATACGATGCGATCAGTCTGACAATCATCATAGAGATTGTACATTCGGCCCTGTGACCAGGTCCGAGGACGTGCACCTGTGGCCGTGCAAATATCACGCTCCCGTTCGATATCGTCCAAACGATGGTAACAACGTTGACGCCATATAGTAATTTAGCTCCGATCAGTTGGGCTCTTCTTGGAGGTCAATGAACCTAAGGCTGCTAGGCAATATCTATGTAAGCCAATGATCGCAACCATGAGTTATCTACTGACTCACTCTGTGATCGACCATGTGGAGCTGGTAGCCGGGTCTTCAAAAAATCTTGATCAAAGAGACATGAAAAAAGGTTCGTACGGAAAAGATCCGCTTGCCATCTCAACTGTAAACCATCCTTACTCCGTGCCTAGGTCCACCCGAAGTTTGAGGGCAAATCGGTGCGTAGGCTAGACTAGGAAGGGCAGGAAAGCTTGGGAAGAGCTCAGCGTTATGCTTGGTGTAAGGTATGGTAGGCTCGCGCTGGCCAAGCTATCATCTCGCCGTTACGAGGATAGAGCGCTAGATAGGGAAGGGTATAGGTAAAGCTTTGCAAGGCAGATTCCGAATGCGCTTCGTACAATCCTCTGCTGATAGAATCTCATTGAAAGAGCTAGTGGGAACTCCTGGGGCTTGGGGGCAAAACTCCATAGGATGGCGACCACCAAAATTTGTCGCATGGGCGAAGGAGCTCTACGTCTCAGCTCCGACATGATATGGTCCAGGATTGTGGGAAGCGTGATCAATGTTCTACCCACTTTAGGTCATCCCAGGATCTCCGTTGAGCGCTCAATGAAAAATAAGTGAGGCGAAGAGTCCACCACCATAGATAAAGCATCGGACTTTTGCTCGACTGCCTAGGGCCTAACATCAGGCACTCGGCCTATGCCATGTTTTGTACCTTGTACTCGTGACCTATGCCGATGCTATAGCTGATCAAAGCCAGTAGTAGTGAGACAGGCTCAGCTCCAATGCAGCTGGTCGCCTGACCAGCCAAGGCAGCGGAAGTAAGTGGTGTGTGCGGCAAGGAAGGCCATCGGCTGAAAGTACGTACATCCTTTGCCACTGGCGAGACGAGCGAGCAACCCACTGTTCGAGTGGACCCATAAAAAGGGCAAAATTCTGCGAAGCCTTACACGCACTTTCTTCTTCACCCCTGCTGCGTTGTTGATGACCACGGGCTCTTTTGGGAAGGATCCCCGAAGCAGGGGCCGTTGTTTCTCGTGGTTCTTGATGTCATCGGTCACAGCCGTGTGCCAGATGCTATTGAAAAGTCCTTCGGAATGCATGGCCCGTCCTGTGACAACCACATTGCTCCGTGACTTTGTTATTGCATCTCCATGAGTCAGAAGAAATTCATTCGAGTCTCACTATATAACGTTGAATTGACAACATTTCCCCCTCTCTATATCTTTCCGCTTCATTGCTTGTGTATTCTCTTTTCTACCTTGGCAATATTACTTGTCTTGTTGTTGTATCATGGGCTTCACATCCGACTTGGAAACATGGCACCTTGTCACTAAAGTACATTCCATGCACACCCAAGCGATTTTTCTTACTAACGTTTTCAAGAATAATATCGTGGCAAATGGCAAAAACCAGAGACATTACGAAAACAACAACTCTAATAATGATCCCAGCCTTCTACTCGCTTCCTTGATGATAACCAGCGATGCCAGCGTCACTCCAAAGAACCAGGTAGCCTTTCAGAAGTCTTCGACTAAGAACAGTGCATCGAAATATAAAGCATTCGAAGGATCTGGTAGCTTAGAGCATACGCTTCTCGATAATGCCGACTGCGATCAGTCTTTTCAGAAGCCTTCAGCGATGCTCAATGTTCTTGATCAATCGATAGACATTCACCCATTCTATCATACCGGCTACCATAGGCTTTTTATTGGGGTGTCTGCAACCGTGGCTCAATGCCTTGGTTTGGCCGATGGAAGTCAATACTACTCCGTTGAACAGATGTTACCGTGGGTTTGTCGACCCTTTATCGACAGAAAATTCAAACATACCGCGACTCTCGAAAGTTTACGTTTGTGGGAGCAGAGGATTCGAGGAGCCATTTATGATGCCCAGGTGTATATGCAAAGCCTATTTCTTAGTTCTGGTCCACGCCTTCGTTCACACCTTCACCGATGGTTAACCTTCTATACTTTCATCAAAATGTTCGGCTATTCGGTAAAATACTGTCCACACGGGGAAGTTCGGACTTGTAAGAACAAGGAGGACGTTTTCGGCACCTTTTATCGACTCTGCACATTGTATGAAAGATGTAAGGATGGTCATTCCAGATTGTTGGTTAGATTTTACATCCAAAGTATCAGCGGCACTTTCTTCAAGGATCTTGTGTGGACTGGCTTACGACAGGTGTCTACTGGGTCTTCAGAATGATATTCCGTTTGAATCTTTCTTCAAGACGGGTTGCTAGAAGTATTTGTTTTTGTTCGACATCACTAGGTTTTTACTCTTGTTAGACTTACTATATATAGCGTTCGATGTGGATTTCGAACTTGATGATGAGGTTGATATATTGCGGTAACACCTTATCTGAACCATGAAGATGTTCACTAAATTAAAAAGATGTTGGGAATAAATTATTGTTCAAGATTGATGTCTTAAATCTTTGTTCTTAAGATTCAAGAAGAGCTTTAAATCGCCATCAGCCGGTTTCCAGCCTGCACCGTCCATTGGTCTGACCACTATTTAGTAAGAGAACTATTCTGATCTTCAATGACGTCGTAATACCAACTTGAAATGCGTGTCAGATTATCCACTGGGATACCGTTCTCCACCCAGGCCTCTATGCAATACCCTCACTATGTAAGAAGATAAGTGATTTGTTACAACCCAATTTCGAGATTACCCACTCGATGGCATCGTGCTCAGGTACGAGGATCAATGGTTCAGAAGGTGCATCAACGAAGCCAGTCAGGTGGAGATTTTGCGAAATCAGGACTATGAGGGCGACCACGCACGCCCACGCAGATGTTGTAGAGAGCTCGTGTGGTAGTCGCAGGCTGTGTATATTAGAAATTTTCAGGCTCCAGCCTTCTCTAGCGTTCAAACAGCGGGGTTTTGACATTCGGAGCCATAATTGTAATTTATATTCGTTTTTTCAGCCTGTATGATATTCTAGTACCCGACTTGTTATTCTGTCTTGCGAAAAATGACCATGCAACGACTTAACATCACCTGCCATCGCCCTGAGATGTTTCCAATTTCATTCCTCACAAACCATGCATCGGCTGCTTATGATAAGCCAAGGAATGTGCGGCGAAATACTTCTAGCACATTACACCAAGGACATTACAGTCTTGATATGCAGGTCGCTATCTCGCTCGTTTACAACGAGCCTCATAAACGCTTTTAAAACATCAGCATTGTGAAAATAACCCCAGACTATTGTATGTAATATTGATAGACGGGACCGTACTGACGGCACGAGCGACGCTGCCGCCGTTCTTCGAGCTTTATGAATAATTTCTTCAGTGGTGTGTTCCAATGAGGTTCTGTATCTTGGCGAGAGTTCTGTCGAAAGAGACGAGTCGGGAGAACACCTTAGTCAAAGATTCTTGTAGACGCTTTCAGAAGCCAACCGCGCTGCGAGGATGACTAGGATTGAGTTGACTCCGAGTCTCCAGTGATATTTGTCCCGTCAGTGCACATAACCAAGTGCGAGGACTGGTCAGCGAAGGGATTCACCTGTACGCTACGAACCTTTTATGTATCAAAAGAGCCAAGGGATATACCAGCCATCGGTACATTAGCAGATTACTCTCTTGGCATAGGAGCTATTGCGTAGGACTGAAACTCACTAAAAGGCTGTCTCGCTTTGGGAAATAAAAAAATAGTAAGTGAATCCTAGCTGTCACAGGCCGTTTCAAGACTTGCACCCGAGCTTCCAAGTTTCTCAACCACGATAGAGAGGGTAGCGGCGTTCTTGAGAAATGTAACCATGCTATCACTTGCCACGCAGAGCAGATCAACGTAGCACTGGACTATGTTCATACTTTTTGTTCAGAGTGGTGTAACAAGTGGAAAGCTTTTGTACCCGCTAGAGAAGGATGTACTATCTATCCCAGTACCTGCACTTACAATGAATAAAAAATACATTATAGGAAATGTAAAAGCTCCCACTGTCTACAGTATGACCATCTCCAGCGGGGAAATTATTTTGCTTTTTGTCCCAGCTGTTGCTCGTAGACGTCTTCGTTGAGAGGTGCCAGCGTTGGAGATACCTTGAGAGTAGTCCCGGATTCCCGCCGTAAAAGAGTGCAGAATGTGGCCTCATGCTTTATCTTTGTGATTTTACATGACTGCCAAAGTACATGCAATGATGCAACAGTGTTCACGCGCTAGATGACAGCGCTGATGACAGCGCTAGGTTGCGGCGCTAGAATTTGTTGAGGTTGTTGAAACTGCGTAGTCTAAGTGTGTAAAATCTACGGAGGTGTAAAGCAACAGATATCCCTGACTAACCCGATCTGAGTATCATGTGCATTAACAGAGGTGCGCTCCCTTCAATATATTCACGTTCCCAGGATGAATTTTCCCTAGTAACGAGTATGAGGTGTAGAAAAGGGTATGCTTGTAGTTACAATGATAAGAAACGGCACAGGTTTTGCATATGATTTAGCGAAAGTGACAACACTAGGGAAGCTATGAAGAGAAGAAGGAGGTGAAAACCTTGAAGCCCCTAGCCCCAACCCTATGGGGTGCGAAGCGGAGATTACTGATTACAGCAGAACCTCACTGTTCCCTGCTTGGAGAACAAGGTCATATGGTTTTGGTATAGAGGTTGAAGCTTAATAGGAGTCTATCCAGGAGCGAGCAGGTGAAAACTCGGGCCTCAGCCCTATCAGCCCTCTGAAGGCGAAGATTCTCGTTCCCCTATTTCCACCAAGCTGAAGTCTTTTGAGAGCCACGAAGGACTGAAAGAACCTGGCCATGTGGTTTTGACATGGCCATAGTAGAGTCTCGCCACATTTGCTGAAGCTTGCTACAATACCCCAATGAGACTTTAAGAAACGGGTGAAAGAGATAGAAGGGTAGTACAAGATCTGCGACGTTAAGAGTGATCAGTCCGAACGCACAGCTTCAGGGAACATACATGTAAAGCACTAATAAGACAACATGACATATTCGGCAAATCACAATAATGAAGGTTGTGAGATTGATGACTTCTAACAATTCATAAGAAGTTCATGCTTTCAAGTTCAGAAAATATCCTAAGTGCATTGAGCGGTATATTCTGGAGGATCATCGGGATATCTTGGAGGAGGTTCGTACACAACAGGCTCGATGGCAAGGCTGTAAGCCATGGCAATTCAACGATGAGCTGAGGGCTCAAGTCTCTTCAAGAAAGCAATGTTGTTGTGGTCATGAGAAAGACGGCCATGCTCATATGTCATAAATAAAGAATCTAAGAATATCATTTCGTTAGTCAAGTCGCTAGCGATAGTAATAATCTTGGCACGACAGTGTTCCCGACGTGACATCTTCTCAATCAGCGCCGCCATTCGTGGAAAACTTTCTTTGCTCACAACAGCTTCAGGACAAGGATCCTGTATGGGAGAAGACATGATCTTTGACATAGTTTCGGTCTGACACTCTATACAGAGAGCTCGACTGTCATCAATCCAGGCGAAATCAGAGGTAACGATGGAGTAAAGAACGAAGACCTCCAGGATGACTCGAATGTAGGTGAACAATAAAATGTCATCTTCAAAGACGCATATTTTGGTTAATAGAAAAACAACAGCGCGGAAAGTTTTACGACCGGTAGCCGAGAACTCCTGCAATATGCTTTGTAGTTGAGCAACATTTTTGTCCTGTTCTCGTAGCGATGCCGCCGTGAATGGATCACTCAATCGGGCATGTGAACTGGCAATATAATGATCTTGTCGTAAAAAAGAGCGCATGTGCTGTCAGACTATAGACATAACAAAATTGCAAGTAGATATCAAAATCTTCTCAGAAAAGATATATGTACGGGCTAGCAACAACCGCGGAGCCAGGACTGAAGCTTATATAAGGGGGGTTGGAAATCCAGCGTTCTGACGAGAAATGTCAGCGTCATCCATGCTCTAGAGTGGGAATGAAAGGGTTATGCTGATAAGAGTGGATTCACTTCGCCTAGTCAACATCTCAGCCTATTGAAGCCGTCTCTTCAGTGAAGTAACAGTGAATCTAATCATGCTGAACGTTCTGAGCTCCTTATGGAAGCAGCCGCCTTCAAGCAAATGGTAAGGTCAAAACCCTAAAGACTCAGGCTACACTAGCCGACAGAGGCCGGCATACAAGCGCGGCAGCTGCTGATGTGGATAATCGGTGATCTAGAGATGCGGACCGAAAAACGAATTAGTCAGTTCTCCAACGATGTAGAACGATGTGTTTCAGGTGAATGGCGGACGATCCCAATGACTCATGGACCATTTAGATTACTGTCGCAGCCCAGGATTGTGCCGCCGCCAAGGCTTCGCTGCCTGCCGACCAGATGTTAAGAGATATGGGCGGCAACTTTTACTGAACCCATTGAAAAACCAACATAGTGAATGGAGTTGCCGCAGAATCGGCGGCCGTGGCACTGGGGACGCGGCGGCAAGAAGCTGCCAGAGATTCCGCCCCATAGCACAGACCTCTTCCCACGAGTTGTCTCCGACACTGAGCCCTTGTGTCTTCCCACGCTAGAAGCGTCATTCCTTCAACGAACAAGGCATACGCAACCGAATCTTCTTTCGCTACCACTGAGAGCTTCTTCTCTATGTGTAGTGGCCGAGGTCTTGGAAGAGGTTGTGAGTCAACCGTTCTCGATGCTAAAGAACTGTTATTCGAAAGGAACAACCTCGCGCATGATGTATGATGAGCCCGATGAGAAGAGAGAGTAGTCACGATGAGGCACAGTGATCTCGACAGAGAGGCGAAGAGTCAGATAATGAGAGATCAAGTAGACAAGATGTGCAAGATTGATACGTGATGACATGAGCTGAAGAGACATCTTGAGCTAGTCTAAAACGACAAGAGCGGAAAGCAAGTGTTTCAACTATTCAACTCTCTCAGATCAGCGATGAGTATCTCTTCAATTACGTAGACATCATTTTCTTGTTGGAATACGAGGTCATATGGGGGCATATTGACATTTTGTTTGTTGTTGTTAGCAGGCACGAGGCTATCTAGGAGGTGGAAGGTGAAAACTCTACTAGCGGGCCCCAGCCCTACCAGCCCTATGAGGCGGAGGTTACCAACTCCCCTATTGCCAACATTTCTGAGCTTTCCCTTCTTTCGCTTTCGCTGTTGTAGTCCATAGAGTTGTGCAGCTTCTTTACAGAGAAACACGCGAGCTTCTAGAGTAATCAATCGCATGTAGAATATCTCATCGATGTTCTATCCGTTTGATTCCCTTTGAATCGCGAAGTCAAGCTTCGATCGACGTCTGACAAGATTTTTCCTTCTTCTTGAGATTTCAGCCTTTATGTCCTTCGTCTGAGTACACAAGGCTTGAACATGGCTGAGAATGACGTCGGTTCTCTCATCAGACGCAACATGCTCTGCCGCCGCACGAGCCAGCGCCCAGCTGGGACTTGGAGAAAAGATAACAAAACCACAACACCATCTGTACCAGTGCCATTAGGAATCGAACCCAATATGATTAAATACTCTCGGCAAACACGACCACAACCACTAGACGTCTGCCCACAGACGCATGCCTGGGATTCGAACCAACAACCTTTGCCGGGAAGCTCAGAACCGAGGCCCTCAAACGGGATCTAGGGCTAATGGCGCTGCCAGAAAAGATAACAAAACCACAACTCCATCTGTACCAGCGCCATTAGGAATCGAACCCAATATGATTAAATACTCTCGGCAAACACTTGGTTCTTGAGCGTTGGTGCCGGTCTTGGAGAGGATTCCGTGACGGGTATGCATTTGTGCACCATTCAGCTGGATCCAGACTCCAGACGTGATAATCATCCAAAACGATTAAAAAAGGTGCGATTTACGTGTAAACGGATACGCTCTATTCAATGACGCGATTTTCAAGGCATGACTTCATCGTTCTATCTACATAGAGCTTGCTGACTGACCGCGTAGCAAATCAACGTCAACGTCAACACCCTATGTTCAATATTCTACAACTTGATCAGATCTCAGATCTGAGTGACCTCGTCGCTTCATACACCTCTTGACAACGTCCGAGACCAACTTTGCACGCACCCCCATGTGAAGCTCAAGAACGAAACACCCAACTTGATCATGTATCTTCAGCGTCTTCAGGCTGAATTCAGACGCGTATTAGAATATCATAGGGACAGGACAAACTATTGCACTCTGTAAAACAACATTCTTGCGCGTTGATGTGGTAATTACCGCGTAAATACATCTAGTGTAACATTTTTGTGTGGGCGGTGGCAGATCCTCAAATAAAATACACAAATTCATGCCTTCCTGGAGCAGACCCCCTGGCGGGGTTGCCCGGAGGGCACTAAAAACCCCACTAGCCAGGGGTCGTCTGCCTAGGAGACAAGTCCGTTGCCCTCTTTTCTACAGAATACGCCTCGGTCCATCGAAACCTTCTTTTCACCTGTTTAGTCCCATCCCTTAAGAACAGGCATATCCGTTGTTGGAACTTGGAAGACGAGGTTATATGGTTGAAGTTTTATTGATACAAACAGTAATCTGAGATCTAGGAGGAAAAGTCTAACTGGCGAGCCCCAGCCCTATGAACGCGGAGATTACCATTTTTCCAACAACAGGTGCGGTACCTTCATAGGGAGCTGTAGAAGCAGCAAGGGTGAGCAGACAACGAGCACGTGCGATGGTCGTGCTAGTAGGAAGGTACTTAAAAATGCGTGTGTGTATGGATGCAGCTGCTATTTTCTTTTCAATTTCGGCCTCAACCAAGGCTATGGCTTGAATTCTCTGAGTCGGCGTCGTATTTCCTCCGGCATGATTATGGACGGTGAAAGTAAGACAGCTGCTTAGGAAGCTGCTGGAGTTCATAAAATAGAGTCGTTTCTCGAATTCCGAACAATAATATGGTGGGGGACTGTAATCTTCTCCGATGCTATTAGTTTAATATATATAAGGTCGGGGCCGGCGACGAGATTCACCTGTACGTGGTGCCGGCTACGAACCTTTTGATTCTATTTCTACCGATAGAAGTCAGAAGAGCCAAGAAATCTCAATCCGACGCAGTTTGATCGAAGTTAGGACGTTGCGTGGCCATGAAAGCCGCCGTGCAGAGTTTTCACCCACGCGACACCACCCCTCCTAACAGCCACAATCGACCTACGAAGAAGATTAATGACAAGCCGACGTCAGTAAGAGATGGAAGGTATACGGGTAGAAAAGTCGATCCAGATGTGAGCCTGAGATCATGACTACAAGTGGCCGAAGGAGTAGTGACCCGTCGGCTGCGCTGGTATACTGGAGGGGCTTGACGAGCTCAACTTCTTTACTTATAACGACAAGTCTTGCATCTATCTACGTGGACGATCGAAAGCACAGGAGGACGATCAGAACGCATCCTCTACTATCGATCAGAGCTAAGCATTCGACTACGACTGCGACCGGACACCTATATCAGCCAACACATTCAACGTCTACGTGACACAAGACAAGAGCAGGATTTTACATATCTCCCTCATTTCCCAATCGCCCCGAATTCTCGAACACCCCCCCCCACCCCACGAAAAATGCAAAGTTTCGAGCAGCAATGGTGGCCCCAGCCATCTAGATCTGTTAACGCTGGGGTGATGGCGGTTCAGCAAATTGGGGGCAGAATGGTCTTTCTTGGATCGTGGGGAGATTTGCAGATCTGGCTAATTGAATAGCTGACCAGATGTACGGGAGAAGGGATGAAGGGTGGCGTGGGGGAAGGTGAGGGCAGGGGCTTGAGGGTGGGAGATATGGGTTGGGGGGGGGAGGGTGAGTGGAGGAGGGGGGGGGTGGATGGAAGAAAGGTGGGAATGAAAAGAGGGAAGGGGCCGGAGCATGAAATAAGGGATGTGAGGGGTGTGAGGACACAGCAAGGGAGGCGGACGAGGAGGAAAATAATGACCAAGGGAGGAAGAAGTTCGTGGGGAGAGGAAGAGTGGAAGAGACATGGATGGTCAAAACTTTTCATGTGTTCACAATCGCCGCAAGCAAAGTTTCAAACCATATCTTCAAAAAGCCGTTTTGAAGCTCTTCCCCCTTTTGATACCTCGGACTCAACAATGCCAACTTTTGGTACCCAGCGGAATATTTGGTCCAATGTTGCAATGATATAGCAGAGATGACATCAGACAGATAGTGGGGAAAATTTTGATTGTCCGGGTTCAGACTTTCACCTCAGCTCATGCAATGTGGTTCAGGATATCCCATTCTAGACATCTCCAGATTTCATGTTTGTACCAGTCGCGTACGTTTCCGTTGTCCCTACTGGCAAGCGTATGAACATCCGCATCCGCATCAAGATTGTCGGGGGGAAAGCAGGGTTCTCTCAATGCATGCACGAACTCGCCCGTCTGCGCGCCAAACACGGCGTTCGAGAGGGTGTGCTGTATTGTCATCTTTACCTTTTCGGCGAGCACAAGCGGTATAGGTCGAGCTATTAGGGGTATTAGGTGAGTGAGGAGAAAGAGGTGGGGGGCTTCGGATTCTTGAATGGAGTTTCCTTGGGACAGGTGGCTGATGGTGTTTTTGTTTTGTGCTTGAATGAGGGTTGCTGTGGGGGTTGTGATGGTATCTTACGAAGGTGGATAGAAGCTGGCCGACTCGTGTGAGCAGGAAGAAGAGAAGTCCGTCTATGATGTTTTGATGCATTGGGTTCGAGGCTTCGAGGCTTGCGGCCATGATGGTTAGGAGGCGGCAGAGCTTTGGGGTTGTTTTGTCGTCTTTAGCAGATGCGAATGCGGTTTTTGGTTTCGTAGCTCGAAGCTTTGACACATTTTGAGCATCTTTGCTGGTATTCTGTGTGATATGAGAGGCGGCAAGATCACCTATCCGGTCCAGTAGGTCTCGGAAAAGCTTGACGAAGCTGTATTCTTCTGTGTAACTCATTGAGATGCATCATCATCTTACGTCGTTGAAGATTGATTGTTTAGTTGATGTTGAAGTAATAGAAGCAATAGTAGAAGCAGAAATTAGGAACATATGATTACATTATCTATATAGATAACTACACATGACCTAAGCGAGTTTTGCTTTCATGTATTAGCATCTTCTCAACATCAGCTCGCGGTCAAAGTGACAGCAAAGGCAGAAGCAAAGTCATGCCGTATCACGCTTCGCAATCACACGAAATTAAGCGTGACGATCATACTGAAGGCGAGATTCGAGTTCAAACGTTTCTGACTCCCTCAACCCAATGGCTTAGCAGTGATGAAGCTATTCGGAGCTTCAGTAACATATGGTCCATCATTACCCTTCGTCAAAGTCACATTCTTTTACATATATCTGACTATTTTGATACCGGTTGTACGACCTTTCGAGTCCTTCTGCTCTTGTTCCCAATCCCGCTTGTCTTGAACCCACTAAGAAACTTGCTCAGAATGTAGTTTCCAGCATTCAGCCTCGATATGAGAACCTCTTTTGCAGTGCTTACACTGTTTCTTTTCCTTACTCTTATTGCCGAAACGAGCTCTCAGGGCTGTGAGGCATTTGATCTCATTCACGTGATCCTGCCGCCTTTTCTGCAGTCATATCTTTAGTGACAGACCACATTTGCATGAGGGAACGATCTCAGGCAAGCACATCGTACGTTTGTCGCTATCGAGTGTGACTTGACTTTCCTTGTCATCAGGAGCAGTCTGAATAAGCCAGTCATCGAAGTTCTCCTCGGTCAGGAGCCGATTGCTTGGAAAGGCTACGCTGGGATATGTATACATTATGGCGAGAATGGCCGAGTGGTTTCGAGCAGCGGATAGGTAGATAGATGATGTAAGCATCATGGGTAAGCTATGGGACTAGCAGATTGCCCATGAAGAGGAGTACTGTCATATTTTCCGGCGGCTGTGAAGTTGACTGCCTTGAAGACGCTGCAATGCTTAGAACTAAGTGATGCATTGTACTTTGGCCCTAACCAGGTAGCCTTCATCTTTCATTCGCCGTATTACTGTATCAAGTCTATTGAAAATCAGCGGTAGAGTCATACATCAAGATGTTGAGTGCACTAATGTAACAGAGTGGCAAATTTTCTTTAGATCGCCTGAACATTGACACATGCAAGTCTTGTCTAGACTGCGCAAGGCGCGTTTCCCCAGGTCAGAGCAGCTTCACCCTTTGGAGCCTGATGCAATAAGCTGATTTTCTCGGTGTGAAGCTTGATACTTGGTTGTCGAAGAAGGTTTTGGACCAGAAACGGACGGACTACTAGAGATTCCGCAAAGATGCGCTTCGTGACGAAAGAGAGAGTGGGATATGAGTGCGGTGTGCGTAGGAGGTGAAGGGGTTAGGAGTCGAAGGATTGGAAGTAAAGGGATCGCGGGTGCAGATGCGCATCCAAAGAAATCTGAAAAGTCACCGCTCCTGCTTCTGATAGGTGACGCATAGTCTTGTGCTTGAAAAATCGCGGTCGAGGTATTCCGCCCTTGTTCTTGCTGCTGCTGCTTTTCCTCGTCCACTGTAGATATAGTGAGTTAAGAGAATGCATCTAAAAGGCTAGAAAGCTGCTCGTGTTTGAGGACAGAGCTATTCGCCATGCCAATCAAATTTTGAATGAAAAGCAGAGTGCACTTGCTATTAGTATCCTCAGCTAGTGGTGATGGATGCTGAGGCAATTGGGTGTAGTCAGATGGCTGGCGGGACTTGCTGCTAAGGCAGATGGCATTTCTGTCGTGAAATAGAGCAACTGGATTTATACAAGTAACCATGTGTTGATGTGCAATTACGTATTCAACCTATTAAATGGGCAGCTGCTTACAAAACTCTTGAAGTCTATTGGGGACTTCGGAGGTGCAGGATCTGAATATCCTCTTCGATCCTGGCCTGGTCCGCCACAGTCATGTACTCGTACCTTGGATCCCCAATGCTAGGGTGCACTACCGGCTACGCCACCTCCTTCTGAATCGCAACTGGTGCCTGCTGCATTTCCATATCAGCTTTCTGATCAAGTGGTGAAGACTGGGACGATGGTCGTTTCTTGGTGGGCTTATGTGCTGTAGGTGTTTCGTCCTCTGATTGATGATTGATGCGCCCCTCATAGAATCGATAATCAATGTCTGAGCGATAGGGTGATTGGTAGTTCCTTCGCTGCTGTTGAGTATCCATGTGTAATCAGATTTCCCGCCAATGCAGAAGAGGAATTGCTGGTGATGGGCTTACAGCTCTAGTGGGCTCGGAAAGAAAACTGTGCTCCCGAAGCCTGCCCGCTGCAGCCACGGGAAGGAGGCGCTGCGCTATTCCATTTTCGTGACTCCAATGAATTTCTAGCGCGCACGTTTTCGGTACCTTAGTTTCTGGAGAAATTTGCGCGTGCTGCCCATCCACCGCCCATCATATGGCGACAGATAATGACTTTGTGATAGTCCAGAAAAGACTGTTTGACGGTTTACGCCAGCACTGCGAAGGTTGTTCTGGCTTTGGTGAACAACTGCAAGACTTATCGGACGGGCGCGTAGTTTTCTTTGGTGAACCTTCTTCTGGTGAACCTTCTTCAAAAAAACGAAAGACTCCGCACGGAGCAGGACCTCAAGAACCATCGCGCTCACCACAGCAGCCTGAACAACATCTGCCATTACAATCATCACAGGAGCATGAATCACAACTCCTGTTCCAACCATTAAATACTTCCAAGGGTAAGAAACCCAAAAATGCAGATGCAAAGGGACCACGAGAGAGACCACAACAGAAACCACGAAAGAATGCGGCTGCGGATTGGTTTCTACGGAATGCTCCGACGGCCACTGAGTGGCGTAAGAGACAGACCGATCTCGAATTGAATACTGTAGAGCAGTACGAGCAAGCCATCCGAGCTTTCACCGATCGCACCAATGTCATTG
>JAABUV010003027.1_pt1 | contig 21885 bp, 19 predicted proteins | sample 5559971 | NCBI WGS metagenome assembly JAABUV01 (sample SAMN10711881, study PRJNA513362) | rock metagenome | isolation source: Antarctica rocks | place: Antarctica: Victoria Land, Knobhead nord | collected 2015-12-19
GACTCCCGACTCCCGACTCCCGACTCCCGACTCCCGACTCCCGACTCCCGACTCCCGACTATGAACACAATGAATCCCGCGCTCCGCCTGGAGCACATCACCAAGCGCTTCCCTGGCGTGCTCGCCAACGACGACGTGACGATCGAGGTGGGCCAGGGCGAGATCCTGGCCATCCTCGGCGAGAACGGCGCGGGGAAGAGCACGCTCATGAACATCCTCTCCGGCCTCTACAAGCCGGATGAGGGGCGTATCGTCGTGGGCGGAAACGTGGTCACCATCGACGGCCCGCGCGACGCCATCGCGCACGGCGTCGGCATGGTGCACCAGCACTTCGAACTCGTGCCGCCGCTGACCGTGGCCGAGAACATCATCCTGGGCCAGGAGCCGCGCGGTCTCTTCGTCAACCGGCGCAAAGCCGCCGCCCTCGTGCGCGACCTCTCCAATCGCTTCGGCCTCGCGCTCAACCCCGACGCGCGCGTCGCCGATCTCTCGGTCGGCCTGCAGCAACGCGTCGAGATCGTCAAAGCGCTCTACCGCTCGGCGCGCATCCTGATCCTGGACGAGCCGACCGCCGTGCTCACGCCGCAAGAGTCGCGCGAGCTCTTCGCCATCATGCGCAATCTCGTCGCCGACGGACGCTCCATCATCTTCATTAGCCATAAGCTCGACGAGGTGCGCGAGATCAGCGACCGCATCGTGGTCATGCGCGGCGGGCGCGTCACGGGCGAGACACGCCCGGCCGCGGCGACGAACGCCGATCTCGCCGCGATGATGGTCGGCCGCGCCGTCGTCTTGGAGGTCGAGCGCGGCGCCGCCACGCCAAGCGCCACCGTGCTGGCAGTGCGCGACCTGCGGGTGCGCGACGACCGCGGCGTGACCGCCGTCGATGGGCTCTCGCTGACCGTGCGCGGCGGTGAGATCTTCGGCCTCGCCGGGGTCGACGGCAACGGGCAGGCCGAGTTGGAAGAGGTGTTGACAGGGGTGCGCCGCGCCGTGACCGGCTCGTACACACTGGGCGGGCGCGATTGCCTTGGGCTCGACGCCCGCGCGCTCATCGAGCTCGGCGTGGCCTGCATCCCCTCCGACCGGCACCGTCGCGGCATGGTCGGCGACTATTCGATCGCCGAGAACCTGGTGCTCTCGACCTACAACCGGACGCCCTACGCGCGTGGCCCGTTGCTCGACCTCCCCGCCATCGCCCGCGTCGCCCGTGAGCGCGTCGCGCGCTTCGACGTGCGCACGCCGAGCGTGTCGACCCTTGCCCGCAACCTCTCCGGCGGCAACCAACAGAAAATGGTCGTGGCGCGCGAACTCAGCCGCCCCGGCAAGCTGCTCATCGCGGCGCAGCCGACGCGCGGCGTGGACGTGGGCGCGATCGAGTTTATCCACCGTACCATCATACGGGAGCGCGACAACGGCGTGGCCGTCCTGCTCATCTCGGCGTCGCTCGACGAGATCATGGCGCTCTCCGATACGATCGGCGTGATCTATCGCGGGCGCCTCGTCGGGGTGTTGCCGCGCGCGCAGGCCAACGTGGAGCTGCTCGGTCTGATGATGGCGGGGGAAGCGCTCGCCGAGGCGCGACGCGAGGCCCCGCTGGGCGGCCAGCCGTCGCCCGACGAACTCGTGCTGGGGGGCTAACGATGATCGGGAACGCGCCATCGGCATCCACGACCGCGCCCGCCGGCGGACCTGTCGATACCGGCAGCGCCGTCTCGGCGCGCGGCGACCTACTCCGCGCGGTCCTCGCCCCTCTGCTCGCCATCTTCACGGCCCTCGTGTTCTGCGCGCTGCTGCTCCTGGTGACGGGACACAACCCCCTGTACGTGTACGGAGCGTTGTGGTCCGGGGCCGTGGCAGGGGCGTCGTTCTCCGACACCCTCGTCGCCACGACACCGTACATCCTGCTCGGCCTCGCCGTCGCCGTCGGCTTCAAGGGCGGCCTGTTCAACATCGGGGCCGAGGGCCAGTTCATCGTGGGAGCGCTCGGCGCCGCCTGGGCCGGCCACCTGTTCGAGGGCGCGCCCGCCATCCTGCTGGTCATCCTCGCGCTGGTCGCCGGCGTGCTTGCCGGGGCGGCCTACGCCGCCATCGCGGGCGTGCTCAAGGTCGTGTCGGGCGCGCACGAGGTCATCACCACCATCATGCTCAACTACGTGGCGACGTACCTCGTGCAGTGGCTGGTCGATACCGGCGGCGTGATGCACGGGGCCACCCAGAACCAGCAGAGCTACAACATTAACCCCGGGGCGCAGCTGCCGATCATCTGGCCCAACACCAGCCTGAGCATCGGCATCCTGATCGCCCTCGCCGGCGCGCTCCTCGTCTATGTGCTCGTGTGGCGCACCACCTGGGGCTTCGCGCTACGCGCCGTCGGGCTCAATCCGACGGCGGCGCGCTCGGCGGGGATTTCGGTGCGCGCGGTCACGGTCTGGACCATGGCCGTCAGCGGGGGGCTCGCCGGCCTAGCCGGGGCGATTCAGATCACCGGCCTGCAATACGCGCTGCCCGACACAATCGGCTCGGGCTTCGGCTTCGACGCCATCGCCGTGGCCATCATCGGCCTCGGCAACCCCATCGGCATCGTGCTGGCGGCCCTCCTGCTCGGCGCGTTGCGCAACGGGGCGACCAACATGGAGCAGGTGGCAGGCATCAGCGCGCCGTTCGCCTCCGTGATCGAGGCGGCCATCCTGTTCTTCGTCGCCGCGCCCGTCATCATTCGCTGGGTATACTTCCGTTGGAATCGGGGCCGTAGCGCCGTCAGCACGAGGGGGACCGAGGCGTGAGCGACTTCATCATCAGCGTCCTGGCTATCACGCTCGGGGCGGCCACCCCGCTGATCCTTGGCGCGCTCGGCGGCGTGATCTCTGAGCGCGCCGGCGTGGTCAACATCGCCATCGAGGGCCTGATGTTGACGGCCGCCTTCACGACCGCCGCCGTCGGCGCGACCACCGGCAGCCTGTTCCTGGGTATCATAGCCGGCGTCGTAGCCGGGGCGATCGGCGGCTTGTTCCTCGGCCTGCTCTCGATCACGCTGCGCGTCGACCAGATCGTGGGCGGCTTCGTCATCAACATCGCCGCCGCGGGCGGTACCTCCTTCGTGTTCCGCTCGGCCTTCGGCTCCGGCTCGCTGCAGACAAACCCGCTGGCCCAGCTCAACATCCCGGTGCTCTCGTCGATCCCGGCGCTGGGGCGCATCCTGTTCCAGCAGAACCTGCTCGTCTACATCGCCCTGCTGCTCGTGCCGGTCGTACACATCTACCTGTTCCGCACGCGGGCGGGGCTGCGCTCGCGCTCGGTCAGCGAGAACCCCAAGGCGGCCGATGTCGCGGGCATCAACGTCTCGCTGGTGCGCTACGCCGCCGTCGTCGTGAGCGGGGCGCTCTCCGGTCTGGCCGGCGCGTACCTGGTCGGCGACGTCGGCAGCTTCTCGGAAGGCATGACCAGCGGCCGCGGCTTCATCGCCCTGGCGGCCGTCATCTTCGGCAAGTGGCGGCCCATCCAGGCCACGCTGGGCGCGCTGCTCTTCGGTTTCTGCGAGGCGCTGCAGGGCCAGCTACAAGTGTCTGGCGTTTCGGTATCGTCGAAGCTGCTGGCGATGCTGCCCTACCTCGTCACCATCATCGTCCTGGCCGGCTTCATCGGCCGCGCCATCCCGCCCGCCGCCGACGGCATCCCCTACACCAAGGAGTAACACGTCCGACGCAGGGCGCGTGAATTATCGGCCGGTGACGCATCTACTGGGACCGCGGCGGTCCCAGTGAATACGACATCCCCTACGTCAAACGGCATCAAACGGTATCCCCTACAGCAAGGAGTAACAGGTCATGGTGCGCCTGATCATCGATACCGATACGGCCGGCGACGACTGCGTGTCGCTGCTCGTCGCCCTGCGCTCGCCGGACGTCGTCGTCGAGGCGATCACGATCAACTGCGGCAACGTCGCCTTCGACCAGCAGGTGGAAAACGCCCTCTATACCCTCGAGGCCGCGGGCTTCGGCGACGGGTCGGGCCGGCCGCGCGTGCCGGTCCACCCCGGCTGTACGCAGCCGCTGCTGCACCCCCACGAGACGATCGAGTACATCCACGGCCGCGACGGCATGGGCGATTCGTTCTTCCCCACGGCCCGGCAGCGCCCCGAGCCCGAGCACGCCGTCGACGCCTTGGTGCGGCTGATCAACGACAATCCAGGCGAACTCACGATCATCGCCCAGGCGCCGCTGACCAACCTGGCCATGGCCGTGCGGCGCGACCCCTCGATCGCACACAAGGTAAAGCAGGTGTGGCTCATGGGCGGGACCAACAACGCCCTCGGCAACGTGACGCCGCCGGCCGAGTTCAACGTCTACGTCGACCCCGAGGCGGCCAAGATCGTCTTCGGCGCGGGCTTCCCCCTGACGATGGTCGGCTGGGAGATCTGTGTCCGTCATGGGGTGCTGGACGCCGCGGGGACGGCCGAGGTCGAGGCCCTGCACACGCCGCTCGCGCGCTTCTTCCTGGACATCAACCGCGTGGTGCGCCGCTTCAATCTGACGCAGGGGATCGACGGCACGACCCACCCGGATTCCATCGTGGCCGCCATGGTCGTCGATCCCGCCATCATGACGCGCAGCGGGGAGTACTACGTGGACGTCGAGACGAGCGGCGCGCTCACGCGGGGCATGACCGTCGTCGACGAACTCGGCGCGCTCAACCGTCCGGCCAATACCCGTGTGTGCCTCGCGGCGGACGGGGCGCGCTTCCGCCGTCTGCTACTCAATATCCTGCGCGGGTGACGCGCGAGCCGCGTTGCCGCCAGGACACGTGCCTTGTCTCCAACCATCCGAGCAGCGAGGTCGTGTTGCCAGCGCGCACGATGGTGTAGCATGAGGCTATACTAACGCTGAGGGGGGCAGAAGCAAAGAGATGTTTTTCATTGAACCTGGGTCGGCGCTTAGTCTCGGCGTTGCTGCCTACGATAATCGCAAAAGCCTTGCCCCGCTCCTGCGGCGTATCCGGTATCGCCTCAAACACGGGCACTTGCGGGTGATCATCTACGGGCCAGCTGGGGTCGGCAAATCGACACTCGGCACGTTCCTTGCCGGTGATTTGCATCCGGGCAGTTCCACGATGAACTACCAAACCTCTCTGGGCGTTGAGAAGTATCGTGTCAAGGGCGACATTGTGTGCACCGTTATCGCTGCACCCGGCCAGGAGGGTTTCCGCGAGGATCAGTGGCCAGATCTGCATCGCATGTTAGCTTCGGGCAAAGCCGGTGCGGTGATCAACGTTTTGTCCGGGGGCTATGAGTCCATCGGTGAGCTAAGCTATAAGGAAACCTCTCTTTTTCGTAAGGATGCTAATCAGAGCCAGGAGCAGTTCCTGGCCGCTCACATAGCTGAGCAGCGCGAGAAAGAACTTGCTGTCATCACTGATCTCGCACACCATATCAAAACCGCGGAGCAGAAGATCTGGATGTTGACGCTCGTGACCAAACAGGATCTCTGGTGGGACAGAAGAGGGGAAGTGCGCGGCTACTACGAGCAGGGCCAGTACAACACCCACATCACTGACATTGCTCGCGCACGCGGTAGCCAAAATTTCCGGCACGACTATGTTTCGGCATCTCTGGTGATCAGCAACTTTAGGACCGGGAACGGTGAGATACTCGCCCAAACCATTGGCGGCTACGATGAGATCATCCAGGCTCAAAACCAGGCGAACCTGCTCCGCACGATTACTACCTTCGCCCATCGGTAGCGAGAGGTCGAGGTGCAGCCATGAGAGAGGTGCAGCCATGAGAAATGTCGAGTCGATTAATTCGAGCCCTTCTGCTGACATGAACATAGAGACGATCGCTCGTCTGCTTATGGAATATACGACACGGCTGCGCGACCTAGTGAGGCGGGCAGATGGGTATCGGTATCGCAGGATGACGTTAGTCGTGATGCTCGCCTGTGCGCTCGGTGTTGTGGGTAGTCTGGCCCTTTGGGCGGCGCGCTTTGCTACGAATGGGTTCGTCGTTGCAACGCCATTCATCGTGACATTTCTTGCAAGCCTCCTGGCTGGCGCCGTCAACATCTTCCTCGTTGATGTCCGCAGGGAGCGTGTACTTAGGGGAGACATCAGGATCGCTGCGCGCCAGCTGAAACAGGTGGTGCGCCTCGGCGTGCAGATTCAGGAGTACGGTGTCTCCGACTCGGCCATCCGCCTCGATCTTGAGCTGAAGCTGACCGATGCGCTCTCCACGCTTCACTATGCCGACTATGATACCTCTGTTGACTATGCGACCCCGCAGACAAGTGCGCGGTAGCCATCAGTGACGTGTGACACGTAGGGGCGTAGGAATGGACCACGGAGGCGCTAACAGTCGCCATTGTTAGGTCAATAGACGAGATATTTAGCATAGACGTCCACCCCCGATGAGATGGTACAATTGGCGTACATCGCAGGTAAGGTAATAGAGATGGTAGCGCGACTACCTTTTGCTTATCGGACGCGAGTCTCCTCGACCCAGCAAACCCTACACATGATAGCGGCGCTGGCGGCTACCGGCGATTATTGACGAGGGGCCTGATGCGCACGATCACGCTGGATATATCCGACGAACTCGCGGAGCAACTCGCGCCGCTGCACGACCGCCTGCCGGAGATCATCGCTCTTAGCCTGCGGCAGCCAGCTGTTTCCGCGCAGCTCTACCGCGCCATCCTTACCTTCCTGGCCGATGAGCCCACCCCTGAGCAGATCGCGGCCTTCGCCCCGCCCCCTGAGATCCAACAGCGGTTGCGCACCCTATTGGACCATGAACGGGACGGGACGGTAGCGCCGCCCGAACGGGCGGAGTCGGACGAGTTGGAGCGGATCGAGCATGTGGTAGTCATGCTCAAAGCCGGCGCCCTGCCCATGCTCACCATGGCGCCGTGAGCGTCACCCACATCCCGGCGGCCTTGCGCCGTCAGGTGAGGGAATCATCCTGGGCCTCACACCGGAAGGGCGCACGACGATACGATTGCTCCAGATCAACACCGAGGAACGCGTGCGTGAGCGCCTGCGCCTCGTAGCGTTGGAAAGCTATCCGCCGTCGGGTATTGAAATACGCTGAGTGGTGCTCCTCCCGCGCGACGAGCGTGAACCCTGCCTTCCCATAGATGCGCCGGGCCTCGACGAGCACGCTGTTGGTCCAGAGCATGAGCTTCTGGTAGCTGGCGCGGCGCGCTCAACCGTCCAGCCAATACCCGCGTGTGCCTCGCGGCGAACGGGGCGCACTTCCGCCGCCTGTTGCTCGATACCCTGCGTGGGTAACGCGCGAACCACGTTGCCGTGCTCTATAGATGCGGCTCACCTTAGCTTCGAGACAATACGCAGTGCGTGCGCACACAAATCCTCGATCCACGGGGTCTCCTCTCGTACACACCAGGCGGCGTTTCGCACGGTATTGTGCATGTCATAGAGAGCGAGTACTTTACCTTCGAGGGCCGCGGGATCGCATCCAACATGCCTCGTGTAAGACTGTTTTACGCCCGGCAGATAGAGAGCGGGGCGCTCGTCGTCAGCGGGACCGCCCGCGACGAACCGCGCGAAATCATACAGCGGATCGCCGGAGAGCGCATCACCCCAATCAACAAGTGCTGTCACAGCGCCACTACGGGGATCAACGAAGATTTCCCCGTCGCCCAAGTCGCCGTGCAACAACCTGGGCCGCACGTTGTCTAATTGTGACGCAAGGGACCGCAACGCGTCGTCTGCCATGCGCATAAAGTCCGTCGGTAGATGCCCCGCCTCGATGAGCGGCTGACAGCACGAGAGCAACTCAGCATGAAGCCAACCCGACCACGAGGGGTACTGCCCGCCTAAGCCGGGCGTGAGCGGTCCGTACTTGTACAGTGATGCCATGCAGTGATGCAAACGCGTGTCCGATGTCATCTAGTGTTCGTGCCCTTTGCATGTCCGCTTGGGCGACCGATGCCCACGGCTGCCCGTCGGCTCGTCTCATCACGAACCAGTCCTGTCCGGGAAGCCGCTGATCCTTGCCCTCCGCCAGAATAGCGGCCACTGGAACGCCCGCACGTTCCGCGCACCGCGCGGCATACGCCTCCGCGCGGACGCTCTTGTCCGCAGAGGCTTTGAGCACAACGCCTGTGGGAAAGCACGATGTACGGGCCTCTATGACAACTCGATCTCCCCACGTCTGATGAACCCGACGCTCGTGGATGTCTCCACACCAATCCCTCAGCACTTCTAGAGCCGCTTCCTGCCAGCTCAACGCCTGTGGCAACGCCGTGAGTAAGCTCCCTTCATGTAACTCGCTCATGGCGCCTATCTCCTGTGCTACTATGCTACGTTAATGATACTCTAACACTACTTAATTCATGAGGCGAGTCGAGGCGCCGATAGGCAGCTACGTGGTTATTGGGCGTACATTTAAGATAGCGACGCGAAAGGAGGCGTACATATGCCCGGCGCCTACCGGCTGATTCATGCCGATGAGGTAGACAGCGCCGCCGATCTGTAGGCCGGCGACCACCCCGATCTGGACAGTGAGCAACACCGGGCGTGGCGGCGCAAGTTCCGCAGCATACCAGATCATCTGACATGTACGCGCGTCGCCGTCGCCAAAGATGGCGCGCTGCTCTCCATCGTCCATTATTGGCGGCAGGACATGCGCGCCGCCGACGGCAGCCTACAGCGGGCCGGCCGCGTGTCGCACGTCTTCACGCGCCCCGACATGCGGCGGCAGGGACACGCGGCGCGGCTGTTGGAGTTGACGATCGCGGCGATGCGCGCGGACGGCTGCCGCTGGTCGATCCTGGCGACGACCGATGAGGGACGCCTGCTGTATGAGCGATACGGCTGGCGCCCCCTGCCGATACGCCAAACCGTCTGTACGTTTTCGGACAAGCGTCCTCCGCTGTCGGGCGCTTATGCTATCCAGCCGTATGATCCGGTCCATGCGCCGGGCGGTTGGGCGGCGATAGCGCCCATCTACGACGCGTACAATGCGGCGCGCCCGCTCACCATCGCACGCGACGCCGCGTACTGGCGCCACTATGCCATCCGGGTCGACCGCTGGCTCTCCGCTGGCTACGGCGCCGTCCTCGTCGCTTACCGCTCCGGTGATAAACGCCATCCATATCCGTGCGCCTATGTACTCGCCGGCTTCTCCGCCGAGTACGGCGTCAGGCTGGCCGAGCTTGGCGCCCTGCCGGGCGACGAGGATGCGCTGCCGCCGTTGCTCACGGCCGTCGCCAAGCGAGCGGAGGATGGCGGCATGGCGGGGCGTCCCAGCACCCTGCCGCGCGATCCACGGTTGCATGAAGTTTTAGTAGCTATGTGCAGCAGTATGGCTGAACAACTTGATCCTGACTGGATGATCCGCCCCATCGCACCGGATGTTGACGCGCAAGCGCTCCTCGCGCTCCCCGACGCCCCCGGCGCCGTGATGTGGCTGTTCGACGACGTGTAAGCACAGACATCCACCCCGATGAGATGGTACAATTGGCGTACATTGAGGAGGGGCCTGATGCGCACGATCACGCTGGATATATCCGACGAACTCGCGGAGCAACTCGCGCCGCTGCACGACCGTCTGCCGGAAATCATCGCCCTCAGCCTGCGGCAGCCAGCCGTTTCCGCGCAGCTATACCGCGCCATCCTCACTTTCCTGGCCGATGGGCCCACCCCTGAGCAGATCGCGGCCTTCGCCCCGCCCCCTGAGATCCAACAGCGGTTGCGCACCCTATTGGACCGTGAACGGGACGAGACGGTAACGCCGCCCGAACGGGTGGAGTTGGACGAGTTGGAGCGCATCGAGCATGTGGTAGTCATGCTCAAAGCTGGCGCCCTGCCTATGCTCACCACGACGCCGTGAGTGTCACCCGCATCCCGGCGGCCTTGAGCCGTCAAGTCGCGCAGCGCGCGCATCAGAGCGGCCTTTAGTAACCGCTATCGTGATGTTCGGCCAGCACGTCGCCGATGATCAGTCGGGACCGCGCCGCTTCCGGCGCGGTCGTGTCGGCGTGCCCGACGACAATGATGAGGGCCTTCCACAGCGCCCAGCCGCGCGCCCGCGCCCAGGTCGCCCGATCGAGCGGGAGGGCCGCCCGGAACGTTTCCCGGCTCTCGCCCGACAGGAACGTCCACGCGATCACCAGATCGCAGGCGGGGTCGACCACCCCCGCACATCCCCAGTCGATCACGGCGCTCAGCCGGCCGTCGCGGACCAGGAGGTTGCCCACGGCGACGTCGCCGTGGAACCAGACGGGCGGCCCCGGCCATGGCGCCGCGAGGGCCGCGTCCCACACGGCGGTCGCGGCCGCGGCGTCGATCTCGCCGCGCAAGGCCTCGATGGCACGCCGTGTGTCGGCGTCATAGGTCGCGACGGGACCGCCGCGGAAGAAGTTGTGCGGCCCAGGCGGCGGGCCGCCCGCGGGATCGATGCGCTGCAAGGCGGCGAGGAAATGCGCCAGCGTCGTCGCGAACGCGCTTAGGTCGTCGATGCGCGTGGTAGCGGCGGTCTCGCCGGGGAGCCACCGGTAGACCGACCAAGGGAAAGGGTAGCCCTCGCCGGGCGCGCCCTGCGCAAGCGGGGCGGGGATGGGCAGCGGCGCCAGGCGCGGCGCATAGTGGCGCTCTTTCTCGACCTGCGGCACGTACCCGGCGGCGCTCGGCAAGCGCACACTCAGGTCCGCGCCCAGGCGGAAAGTCCGGTTGTCCCACCCTTGCGGCACGGCGGGCGTGATCAGCAGGCCGGCCCATTGAGGGAACTGCGCGGCGACCAGCCGGCGGACGAGAGATGCGTCGATGTCGACGTTCATCGCAGGCATGTCAACGGGGCCTGGATTCAATAGCTCCCTCCCGGTACAGTGGTCGTTGCGAGACAGGCCCAAGGCAAGCGTACCATACGATCAAAGGCGAGCATACCCTCGACGGTCAGGGGACAGGGCGCGTGAATTATCGAAACCTGCGACTGCCTCCCCAGAGGGGACCCCGATGGCAGCGTACGGACACTGCGGTGTCAGGGGGACCGCGTCGGAGCGCCACGTCCGGGGGCGACACCCGACCACAGTCGGCGGTGGTCTGCCATCGGGGTCCCCACCGCAGTGGGGAGGCAGTCGCAGGCCCACGGCGCTGATAATTCACGAGCCCTGGGTCAGGGGATAGGGCGCGTCGGGCACGCGCTCGGCCCACGGCGCGATAGGATCTGCTGGGGTGGCGCGTCGTGCGGTCATGGGTAGAGTATACTCGATGCATGATCGTGCTAGAATTCAAGCTCGTGGGGGCAACCCCGGTGAACACGGCTGCTGGGTAAGCCAAGAATCCCACGGCGTGGGTCGTGTGGAGTGTCAAGATGGTGAAAAGCGGATGCGGCGGCGCGCCGCGCTAGGTTAAGAGCGTTTCAGCAGAGGAGGATAGGAGATGGTTGCACCGACACGTACCGTGGCCCCCGAGGTCACGGCCTTCCTGGGCGGCGGACCCAAAAAGTTGCTCATCGGCGGCCGCTGGGTGGACGCGGCCGCGGGCAAGACCTTCGACACGGTCAATCCCGCGACCGGCGAGACTTTGGCGCGGGTGGCCGAAGGCGACGGGGAAGACGTCAACCGGGCGGTGAGCGCGGCGCGCGCGGCCTTCGACGGCCCCTGGTCGCGCCTGACCGCCGCCGAGCGCAGCGCGGTCCTCTATAAGATCGCCGACCTGATCGAGGCGCACGCCGAGACCTTCGCCCAACTTGAGACGCTCGACAACGGCAAGCCGTACGCCACCGCCCTGCGCGACGACGTGGGCGGGACGGTCGCGTACTTCCGCTACTACGCCGGCTGGCCGACCAAGATCCACGGCGACACCATCCCGGTCAGCGTCGTGCCCGACATCCTGGGCTATACGCTGCGCCAACCCGTCGGCGTGTGCGCGCAGATTATCCCCTGGAACTACCCGCTCATGATGTCGGCCTGGAAACTGGCGCCGGCGCTGGCGGCCGGTTGTACCTGCATCCTCAAGCCCGCCGAGCAGACGCCCCTCTCGGCCCTCCTGCTGGGTCAGATCATGCTCGACGCCGGCCTGCCCGAGGGCGTGGTCAACGTCCTCACCGGCTTCGGCGAGACGGCTGGCGCGGCGCTGGCGGCGCATATGGACATCGACAAGATCGCCTTCACCGGCAGTACCGAGGTGGGCAAGCTCATCATGCAGGCGGCGGGACGCAGCAACGTGAAGAAGGTCAGCCTCGAGCTGGGCGGCAAGAGCCCGCACATTGTCTTCGCCGACGCCGACCTCGCCGCGGCCAAGGAAGGCGCCGCCGAGGGCATCTTCTACAACATGGGGCAGGATTGCACCGCCGGCTCGCGTGTCTTCGTGGAGCGGCGCGTCTACGACGAGGTGGTTCAATACATCGCCGACAACAGCAAGGGCCGCACGATCGGCAACGGCCTGGACGAGAGCACCGAGATCGGCCCTTTGGTGAGCCAGGAGCAACTCGACCGGGTGACGGGGTACATGCGGATCGGGGAGCAGGAAGGCGCGCGCGTGCTCAGCGGCGGGGCGCGCGCGACCGAGGGGGACCTGGCAAAGGGCTACTTCGTGCAGCCGACCGTCCTGGCCGACGCGCGCAATGACATGCGCATCGCCCAGGAGGAGATCTTCGGCCCGGTGGTCAGCGTCATCCCCTTCACGGATGTCGAGGATGTCATCGAGCAGGGCAACCGGATCAATTACGGCCTGGGCGCCGGAATCTGGACCAACAACCTGCAAAAGGCGCACAAGGTCGCGGCCGCGCTCAAGGCCGGCACGGTCTGGGTCAACACCTACAATCTGATCGACCCGGCCATGCCGTTCGGCGGTTTCAAGCAGAGCGGCATCGGCCGTGAAATGGGCTTCGCGGGCATCGAGCTCTACACCGAGCTCAAGAGCGTTTGGGTCAACCTGGCCCAAGAATAGATCTGGCCCAAAGATACTAAGGATGAAGATTATGACAACCCTAACCCGGGATGACGCCAAGACGGCGCGGGCCGTCGCGCACCCGCTCGACCCGTTGACGGCCGACGAGATCGGCGCGGCCGCGCGCATCGTCCGCGCGGCCCGTGGACTCGGCCCCTCGGCGCGCTTCGTCGCGATCTGGCTCAAGGAGCCGCCCAAAGAAACGGTCCTCGCCTACCAGGCGGGCGAGCCCATCGCGCGCGACGCCTTCGTGCTGATCCGTGAGCGCGACGAGCGCAAGACGTACGAGGCCGTCGTTTCGTTGACCGAGGGCGTCGTGCGCGAGTGGCGCGAGCTTGAGGGCGTGCAGCCGCCACTCACCTTCGAGGAGTTGATGCACGTCGAGGAGGCGGTGCGCCGCGACGAGCGCTGGCGTGAGGCGCTGCGCCGGCGCGGCGTCACCGACTTTGAGTCGGCGGTCGTCGACCTGTGGCCGGCGGGCTACACCGGCCCCGAGGACGACCCGGCCCATCGCCGCTTGATGCGTCCGCTCACCTGCATCGGCCACGGTCCCGACGACAACTTCTACGCTCACCCGGTCGAGAACCTCGTCGTCACGGTCGACCTCGACCGTATGGAGGTGATCGACGTGCAGGACCACGGCATCGTCCCCATCCCCAGGCGCCCCGGCAACTACACCGTCGCGGGCATGGCCGACCCCGCCAACGTGCCCTCGTACCCCGCGCTGCGCGACAGCCTGAAACCCCTCTCGATCACGCAGCCCGAGGGACCCAGCTTCACGGTCGATGGCTATGGCGTGGAGTGGCAGAAGTGGAGCTTCCGCGTCGGTTTCACGCCGCGCGAAGGGTTGGTGCTCAACCTGTTGGCGTACGACGATCGCGGCGCGCGCCGCCCCATCATGTACCGCGCCGCCCTCTCCGAGATGTGGGTCCCCTACGGCGACCCCAACCCCACGCAGCGCCTCAAGAACGTCTTCGACGCGGGCGAGTTCGGGGTCGGCGTGCTCGCCAACTCGCTCGTGCTCGGCTGCGACTGCCTGGGCGAGATCCACTACTTCGACGTCGCGCTGCACGATCAGGACGGGACGCCGAGCGTCTTGAAGAACGCGATTTGTATGCACGAGGAGGACGCCGGGCTGCTGTGGAAGCATACCGACCTGCGCACAGGACACGTCGAGGTGCGCCGCTCACGCCGCCTCGTCGTCTCGTCGATCTCGACCATCGACAACTACGAGTACGGCTTCTATTGGTACCTCTATCAGGACGGCTCCATCGCGTACGAGATCAAGCTGACCGGCATCATCACCACGGGCGCGCTCGCGCCGGGCAAGACGCCGCGCTTCGGGACGCTCGTCGCGCCCGGCCTCTATGGCCCGCACCACCAGCACCTCTTCAACGTGCGGCTCGACATGAGCGTGGACGGGCCGACCAACTCGGTCTACGAGGTCAACAGTGAGGCGCTGCCTCCCGGCCCCGACAACCCCTACGGCAACGCCTGGGAGCCGCGCGAGACCTTGTTGGCGCGCGAGTCGGAGGCGCAGCGTACCATTAACGCGGCGACGATGCGCTACTGGAAGGTCGCCAACCCGCGCTCGCGCAACAGGCTGGACCAGCCGGCCGCCTATAAGCTGGTGCCCGGCGAGAGTCCCTTCCCGCTGTTCCAGCCCGACGCGCTGCCGCTGGACCGCGGCGGCTTCGCGCGCAGCCACCTGTGGGTCACGGCCTACGACCCGACCGAACTCTACGCCACGGGCGACTACCCCTACCAGCACCCCGGCGGCCTGGGTTTGCCCGCCTACGTGCGACAAGACCGCCCCTTGGAGGAGACCGACGTGGTGGTGTGGTACACGTTCGGGACGCACCATGTGGTGCGCCCGGAGGACTGGCCGGTGATGCCGGTCGCGACCTGCGGGTTCCACCTCAAGCCGGTCGGGTTCTTCGACGGCAACCCCGGCCTCGACGTCCCGCCCAGCGATCACTGCGGCCACGAATAGGCGGGAGGCGACGGGCGACGGGCGAGAGGCGACAGTTGGTAGCTAGTCGTCGAGGCGGGAGGCATGCGTACCCGCTTTGGCGATAGCGTCCTACTCCCGCCTCCCGTCGCCCCTCGCCCGTCGCCTCTCGCCCGTCGCCTCTCGCCTCTCGCCCGTCGCCCGTCGCCTCTCGCCCGCCGCCCGTCGCCCCTCGCCCCTCGCCCCTCGCCCATCGCCCATCGCCCATCGCCCGTCGCCTCCCGCCGGGTGTGCATAGAACCGCCCTCATAGCGCCGCGCAATCCGGTATACTACGGCCAAGTCCGTCGCTCCCAACGTCACAACGCATGTGGCGCGCCTATTCGGCGCATACGCCTGGGACAGAGACGCCCGGCGCCGGTTGTGGCTGGCGAAGTAATTGGCCCATTATTATCCTTTGGAGGTCGCTATGCTTCGTCGTTTCGCCGTGTCCGCCCTGCTCCTCAGCGCCGTCGTCGCCCTGCCTCGCCCGTCCGCCACACATCCTTCGGCCCACGCGGCCGGCATGACCAACGTGTCGATCGCCCTCAACTGGATCAAGAACGTCGAATTCGCCAGTGTGTGGGTCGCCCAACAGAAAGGGTGGTGGGCCCAGGCCGGGCTCAACGTCACGACCAAGGCCTACGATTTCAGCAACGACCCCGACGTGCTCGTCGGCGCCGGCAAATACACCTTCGGCTTCCAAGACGGCGCGTCGGTCATCATCGCCCGCGCGCAGGGCGTGCCCATCAAGGCCGTGTACGCCTCGGCGCAGCAGTCGCCCTTCGCCTTCATCACCATGCCCAAGAGCGGCATCACCACCGTCAAAGACTTCCGCGGCAAGCGCATCGGCTACCAGGCGCACCAGAAATATGTGCTGGAAGCGATGCTCAACCACGAGGGTATGACCCTCAAGGACGTCCAGCCCGTCGTCGTCCAGTTCGACCCCGTCGTGTTGCTGGCGGGCAAGGTCGACGCGTATCTGGCCTTCTCGACGAATGAACCGATCGAACTGGCGCTGACCAGGGGCCTCAAGGTCAACCAGATCCCCGCCAGCAAGTACGGCTACAACTTCTATAGCAACGTACTCCTCACCAACGACAGCACCATCGCGTCTAATCCCGCGTTGGTGCGCAAGGTCGTGGGCGTGATCGACCGTGGCTGGCGCTACGCCCTGGCCCACCCCGCCGAAACGGCCAAAATCGTCGTGCCCGCGCTGGACAAGCAGGACACCGTCGCCCAGCAGGTCGGCGAAATGACGGCCTTCGGCCCGCTCTCCTCGAACCCGGACGCGGCCATCGGCAGTATGGGAGCCGCCAAGTGGGCGGCCGGGATAGCGTTGTTGCGCACGTATAAGCAGATTGACAAGAACGTCCCAACCGGGGATGTCTTCACCACGCAGTTCCTCCCTAAGTAGGGCCGGGTATCGTGGGCGCGATCCTCTGCGATGAAGTCTCTTTCAGCTACCCGAACGGCACGCGCGCGCTGGGCAAGATCGACCTCAGCGTGGCGCCCGGCGAGTTCGTTTCGCTAATCGGGCCGTCCGGGTGCGGCAAGTCGACGCTGCTGCGGCTCGTGGCCGATGTGTTGCGGGCGGAAACGGGCCGGGTGACAATCGACGGCGCGGCGCCACGCGCGGCGCGCACGGCGCGGCGCATCGGCATGGTGTTTCAGGAGCCGACGCTGTTGCCGTGGCGCCGCGCCTCGGCCAACGTCGAGTTACCGCTCGAACTGGGCGGCCGGCGTGACGCGGCGGGACGCGCCCGCGCCATCGAACTGCTCGAGCGCGTCGGGTTGGGCGAGTACGCCGCACGGCTGCCCACGCAGCTCTCCGGCGGGCAGCGCCAGCGCATCTCCCTGGCGCGCGCGCTCATCGCGGAGCCCCAGGTCCTGCTCATGGACGAGCCCTTCGGCGCGCTCGACCAGATCACGCGCGACGAGATGAACGCCGTGCTGCTGCGCGTGTGGGAAGCGACCCGCATCACCGTGCTTTTTGTCACCCACAGCATCGCCGAGGCGGTCTACCTGAGTGACCGCGTGGCGGTCTTCACGAAACGGCCTGGCGAGATCCGCTCGATCATTCCTATCCCCTTGCCACGCCCGCGCCCGCCCGAGGTGCGGCGCGAACGCGCCTTCTTCGACCTGGAGACGCGCGTCCTTACCGACCTTGAAGGGGCGGACGGGCGCGCCGCCTCACCTATGATTGTTGAAGAGAGCGGGGTGGGTCGATGAGCGGGTCGGACACCGCCGGGGTGAGCGCCGACCAAAACGTAGCGTCCGTGCGCGCCGCGCGGGCCGGCGCCCGCGCCAGGCGTATCACGGCCGGGAGGGCACTGAACGTGCTGCTCCCCATCATCGCGCTCATCGCCCTGTTGGCCCTCTGGCAGGCCGCCGTCGTGTATTGGCACGTTTCGTCGTTCGTCTTCCCCCGCGTCGACACCACGCTGGCCAGCCTGCGCGACCACTGGCCGGACATCTGGGCCAACCTGCTCGTGACGCTCGGCCAGGCGGGGATCGGCTTCATCGCCGGCAACCTGTTCGCCGTGGCCGGGGCCACGCTCTTCGTGTACTCGCCGCTGGCCGAGCGGGCTTTTTTCCCCCTGGCCGTGGTCATCCAGACCATCCCGATCATCGTATGGTCGCCCATCCTGGTCATCGCGATACCGGACAATTGGTGGCCGGAGCAGTGGTGGCCCCAAATCGTCATTGCCGTGCTCATCTCCTTCTTCCCGGCCCTGGTCAACATGACGCGCGGCTTGCGCGCGGTCGACCCGCTCGCGCTGGAACTCTTCCATGTGCTGCACGCCTCGCGCTGGCAGGTCTACCGCAAACTGCGCTGGCCCTCGGCGCTGCCGGCCCTGTTCACCTCGCTGCGCATCACCAGCACGCTCAGCCTGATTGGCGCGGTCGTCGGCGAGTACGTCGCCGGCAGCGGCGGGGGCTCGGGCTACCAACTGCAGCTCGCCAAGTCGAGCATCGACACGCCCCAGGTCGTGGCCATCACCCTCGTCGTCAGCGCCACCGGCGTCGTCGTGTTCCTCGCCGTGGCCGGCATCGAGCGTCTCGCGCTGTCCCGCCGGGGCCAGGGCGCCTGAACGTATGCCTGGCCCCGTAGAGCCGCTGCCCCCCTCTCGTATGCCATTATGACGTACAATTGAGGGGGGATGATAGCCAAAAAAGGAGGAGCCGATGGCAACGACGACGGACCGTGACACAGGCAAACGCGCGCGCGTACCCTTGCGCATGACGGAGGATCAAAAGGCTCTCCTGCAGCGCGCCGCGACGATCGAAGGGACAAGCCTCTCCGATTTCGTCACGCGCAACGCGGAAGACGCCGCGCGCCGGACCATGCGCGAACACGGAGGTCATGACGCTGACGGCGCGCGACAGCGTGGCCTTTGTCAAGGCGCTGCTCGACCCACCGGCCCCTAACGACGCGTTGGCACGGGCATTCCAGCACCACGCCGAATTAGTAGGCGACGAGTAACGCGTGGTGGACGAGCCGCCTTTCTCTGTTATACCGCTCGATCGTCAGCATGACCGAGCGGCATTTTCGTCGGGGGTTGAACCGCTCGACCGCTACTTGTGGACGCAGGCGACTTCATCCCTTTCGACGATCGTCCACAACGTCTGTACCTGCCGATGGCTTCGGCCGGCCAGCCACTCATGGGATAAGCTGCCGCGAAGCAATGCGGCTATAGCGGAAGGAGGGTGGGATGGCGACCCTATTGGTCAAGAACGCCGACCTGTTGGTGACGATGGACGACGCCGATACGCGCTACCAGGACGGCGCGCTCTTCGCGCGCGACAACGCGATCGAACTGGTCGGGCCGGCGGACCAGCTACCGGCCGAGGCGGACACCGTTATAGACGCGCGCGGCATGATCGTCGTCCCCGGCCTTGTCAACACGCATCACCACTTCTATCAGACGCTCACGCGCGCCCTGCCCGCCGCGCAAGACGTCACGCTATTCGACTGGCTGCGCGTCCAGTATCCCATCTGGGCGCGGCTTACCCCCGAGGCGATCTACGTCAGCGCCAAGACGGCCATCGCCGAGCTGATGCTCTCCGGCTGCACCACGGCGAGCGACCACACCTACATCTGGCCCAACGGCGCGCGCCTGGACGACCAGATCCAGGCCGCCACCGAACTGGGCTTCCGCTTCCACGCCGCGCGCGGCTCGATGTCCGTCGGCGAGAGCAAAGGAGGTCTGCCGCCCGATAGCGTGGTCGAGGACGAAGAGGCGATCTTGCGCGACTCGCGCCGCCTCGTCGAGGCCTATCACGACCCCGCCCGCTACGCTATGACCCGCGTCGTACTGGCCCCCTGCTCGCCCTTCTCGGTCTCGCCCGACCTGATGCGCCAGAGCGTGGAGTTGGCGCGCGCCTACGGCGTGCATTCGCACACGCACCTGGCCGAAACGCGCGACGAGGCGGACTACTGCGCGGCGCGCTTCGGGCGCACGCCGGTCGAGTTGGCCGAGGATCTCGGCTGGGTGGGGCCGGACGTGTGGCACGCCCATATGATCCACCCCTCGCCCGACGAGGTAACGCGGCTGGGTCGCACGCGCACGGGCGCGGCGCACTGCCCCACCTCGAACATGCGCCTGGGCTCGGGCGTCGCGCCGGTCGGCGCGCTGCGCCGCGCTGGCGCGCGCGTGGGACTCGGCGTCGACGGCTCGGCCTCCAACGACGGCTCGCACCTGCTGGCCGAGGCGCGCCAGGCCCTGCTGCTGCAGCGCGTCGCCGGTGGGCCGGGCGCGCTGACCGTCCACGACGCGTTGGGGCTGGCCACGCGCGGCGGCGCGGAGGTGCTTGGCCGCGACGACATCGGCCTTTTGGCGCCGGGTATGGCCGCCGACTTTGTCGGCTACCGCGTCGACACCCTGGGCATGGCCGGCGCCACCGTGCACGACCCCCTGGGCGCGCTGCTGCTGTGCCAGCCGGCCAACGTCGACATCAGCGTGATCGACGGACGCGTGCGCGTGCGCGATGGCCTGCTGCTCGACGTCGACCTGCCCGCGCTCGTCGCGCGCCACAACGGCATTGCCCGCGCCCTCGTGCGTGGGGAGCTGTCAGAACGTAGGGTTACGGTATCATAAAGGTATGCAGCCCTACACAACAATAGCCGGCGCGCCCAAACCTATCTTACGCGGCTACTCGCACGCCCTCGCGGCGGTGGGGGCGGCGGCCGGTATACCACTGCTGCTACGCGCCGCCGAGGGTGACCCATCCAAGCAAGGTGTCCTGCTGGTCTATGGCCTCAGCGCCGTCCTGCTCTTCGCCTGTAGCGGACTCTACCACACGCTGCCGTGGTCTCCGCGCTACCGCGCCCTGCTGCGCCGGCTCGACCACGCCCTCATCTTCGTCATGATTGCCGGCTCGTACACACCAATCGCGTACACGCTGCTCACGGGCTGGTGGAGAACCGGCCTGCTCGCCGGCGTGTGGACGGTGGCGCTGGGCGGCGTGGCGGCGGTCACCATGCCCCATCCCGTCTCTCGCCACGTTCGCGTCGGACTGTATCTGGCGTTAGCGTGGTTCACGGTACTGGTGAGTGTCACCATTCTAATCCCACTTGGATTCCACGACCTGCGCCTGCCGCTCGCTGGCGGGGCGCTGTTCATGGCGGGGGCGCTCACCTACGTCTGCCGCCGCCCCGTGCTGTGGCCGCGCGTCTTCGGGTACCACGAACTCTTCCACCTGGCGGTCGTCAGCGGCAACGTGGCTTTCTTTCTCTTCATGATCACCTACGTGGCCCCGCTGGCGCCCCACTAGCCGCGATACGGTTTAGTTACGCTAAAGCATGAAAGTATAAAGCATAAGGAGGACGAACGCGATGACGACGACACAAGATCTCATGCGCGAGGGCTTACCCACCATGCGCGACATGATCGCGGAGGTGGACGAGATATCCGTGGCGGAGACACACCCGCTGGCGGATTACACCGACTCGCTCAGCGCCCTGGCCGACGCGGTGGCGCAAGGGGATGAGCCGGTGATCATGCGGTTCGAGGCGACGCTGCTGGCGGACCCGGCCCTGCGCGCGCGCCCGGAATTGGAGCGCATCCCCCCACTGGACGACGAGACCGCCTACGTCGAGGGCGTCGCCGGCGTCCTCTACCTCTTCCGGGACGAGACGTACGCCCTCACCGACGACGGGCATATCGTCCACCTGGGCGACTTCACACCGACGGCCAACAGGGCCGATGTCGCCGCGGCCGGCGAAGAGGTCGTCTACGTCGAGGCCGGTGACTGGATCGAGTACGGCGACGATGGCGCGCATGGCCCGGTCAGGACGGATGACGCGTATTGGGCCATGGTAGACTGGGCCGACGACGAGGACCTCGGGGGCGAGGACGAGGCCTGACCCATCGTTTCGCTCTGCCCGGACACTGTGCACATTATCCACCTGGAGACACGATTTTGTGTGCAAAATGCGCATAGACAGCCGGGCCTCATTGCTCTAATCTGGCTAGTAACGCATCCCACTTCCGGCACGCCGCCGTGTCATCCATCCCATCAGGCGCCGGACGCCAACGCCCGGCGCCGACGCTTCTTTATCCCAACGCTCCGACGACGTGGCATCTCGATCCACCGAGAGTCTTCCGTTCGCACCCCAGCCGTGCGCCTACGCGACGAGGCGCCGCCGCGCATACCAAGGAGTGCCCATGTCCGTTATGCCCGCAGAAGGCGCCGCGCACGCTATGCCGTCCAGCATGGCAACCACACAAGCGGCCATCGAGACCGAGAACCTCAGCATGGCCTACCCCTCCACGGGGCGGCAGGGCCAGGCCGTCTTGGCGCTCTCCAACGTCACCCTCGCCGTACAGCCCGGCGAGTTCATCTCGCTGCTCGGGCCGTCCGGCTGCGGTAAGAGCACGCTGCTACGCCTCATCGGAGACCTGTTGCGCCCGACCGGTGGACGCCTCCTCGTCAAGGGCAAGAGCGCGGAGCGGGCGCGCCGCGACCGCGACTACGGGATCGTGT
>JAABUV010003028.1_pt1 | contig 21882 bp, 22 predicted proteins | sample 5559971 | NCBI WGS metagenome assembly JAABUV01 (sample SAMN10711881, study PRJNA513362) | rock metagenome | isolation source: Antarctica rocks | place: Antarctica: Victoria Land, Knobhead nord | collected 2015-12-19
AGCGCGGCGGAGACCCCGCCGACAAACCCTGCCGCCGTGGCAGGCGCAGCGGCGGGCGGGGGCGCAGGCGCGGCTGCGCTGGCTGCGGCCGTGCCAGCAACCCCGCCTGCAAGCCCCGCTCCCGTCGAGGACGCGGGCGTGGCTGATGCGCCGGCGCCGCCCGCGCCAGCGCCGGCCGCGCTCGGAGCGGCTGCGGCATCGGGCGGCGTTGCGGCAGGGGTCGCAGGCGGCGGGGCAGCAGCGCCCAGCGGCGCGCGGGAGGGCGCCGCGGGCGACGTGAGCGCTGCTCCGAGTCCTGCCGCGGACGAGGCGTCGCCTGCGGCCGCGCCAGCGGCAGGCGCGCCGGGCGGTGCGCAGCCTGCGGGGACGGGAAGCGCGCCTGCCGGCCCGTCTGCGGCAGCAGCAGGCGGCGCGCCTGCAGGAAGCGGCTTGGCAGCCGCGGCGGATGGCGCGGCTGGCGCAGGCGCCGGGCTCGCAGCGCAGGCCGCGGGCGCGGGCGCAGCACCCCCAGCGCCGGCGCCCGGCCCTGCCGCGCAGGCCGCAGGCGCCGAGGCAGAAGAGGCGGCAGGCGCGCCGGACGCAGCGCAGCCCGAGGGACTGGGAGTCGCGGCCGCCGGCCCGCCTGCAGCAGCGCCACGCGACGCGCCCGCAGCAGGCATCGCCGCAGCCGCCGCGCCGGGGAGCGCGGCTGGTGCGGGTCCTGCAACGCTGGCCGCGGGCGCGGGCGCGGCACTAGCAGCGCCGGCGCCCGGCCCTGCCGCGCAGGCCGCAGACGATGAGGCAGAGGCCGCGGCAGGCGCGCCGGACGCAGCGCAGCCTGAGACATCGGGAGGCGCGGCCGACGGCTTGCCAGCAGCTGCGCCAAGCGGCGCGCCCGCGGCAGGCATCCCCGCAGCCGCCGCGCCAGAGAGCTCGGCTGGTGCAGTTGCGGGTCCTGCGCCGCAGGCCGCGGGCGCGGGCGAAGCGCCAGCGGCAGCACAGGCGCCCGGGCCTGCCGCGCAGGTTGCAGGCGCGGAGGCAGAGCCGGCGGCAGGCGCGCCGGACGCAGCGCCCTTTGCGGGGAGGGGAGGCGCGGCCGCCAGCCCGCCTGCAGCGCGCAGCCCCGCAGCAACTCCCCCGGACAGCGCGGCCGGCGCAGGCGCGGCCGCCGACACGGGCTTTGTGCCGAATGCGGCGCTGCTGGCACAGGCTGGGCGCGCGCCGGCGCTGCAGGAGCCTGCCGCCGGGGCGCAGGGCGGGGGCGCGGGCGCGGGGCCGGCGCAGCGGGCGCCTCCCCCAGGGCAGGTCGCGGGCGGGGACGCGCGCTCGGCACAGCAGCGGCCTCGGGAGCAGGCGCCTGCCGCTGCCGGGGCCGGTGCCGTCGCGCCGAGCGGCGCTGCGGCGGGGGGAGCGGCTGGCAGGGGCGGGGGCGCAGGGCGCGCGGGAGGAGCCGCGCTGCAGCCCAGGGAGGCGGGCGGCGATAGCGGCGGCTGGCTGTCTGCAGCACTCCAGCGGCCCAGTCGGGGCGGCGCAGGGCCGGACACGGCGGCCGCCGGGGGGGCTGGCAGGCATGCTGGAGGAGGGGGCGCGGCTGGAGACGCGGCGCAGCCGGCGGCGGCGGGCGACGACAGCGGCAGCTGGCTGTCTGCTGCGCTCCAGCGGCCGGGCCAGGGGACGGCGGGGCGGGCGGCCGCGGCGCCGGCTGGCGGGGATGCTGCAGCAAGGGGGGCGGGCGCGGCCGCGGCGCAGCCAGCGGCCGCGGCGCAGCCGGCGGCGGCAGGCAGTGACAGCGGGAGCTGGCTGTCTGCTGCGCTCCGCAGGCCGAGCCAGGGGACCGCGGGGGCGGCGACCGCCGCGACGGCGGCTGGCGGCGTCGCGGGCAGCGCGCCGCCTGCAAGCGCCGTCCCTGTAGCATCAGGGTCAGGTGCGGGCGGCCTGCCCACAACCCAAGGGCCCGCTGCGTCGCGAGCGGACGCGGGCGGGCGCCTGGGCAGCGCTGCGGCGCCCCTGGAAGGGACGGGGCAAGGCGCGGGGCTTGCCGGGGCGGCCGCGGCGGCCGCCGGCCGGGATAGCGAAGCAGGGGGAGCGGGCGCGTCCACGCCTGCGGCGGCCGGCGACGAGAGCGGCAGCTGGCTGTCTGCGGCGCTGCAGCAGCCTGGCCAGGGGGCTGCGAGGCAGGCGGCGCCAGCAGCGCCTGCGGGCGCCCCGGCGGGCGGCGCGCCGCCCGCTAGCGCTGCCCCCATGGTCATGGGGGCGGGTGCCGGCAGCCCGCCTGCGAGTCGCGGCCCCGCTGCGGCGTCGCCGGACACGGCCGGCCGCATGGGCAGCGCTGCGGCGCCCTCACAAGGGACAGGGCAGGGCGTGGGGCTTGCTGCGAGCGGGCAGTCCGGCGGCGCGTCCAGCAGCCGGCATACGGGGCAGGCCGCACCTGGGAGCTCGCTGAGCACGGCAGACGACCAGGTCATAGCGCGCTCGGGGCCGTTCTACGTGCGCAACGAGACCGCGCGGCTAGACGCCCAGGCGGCGCAGCACCGGGAGACGTCGCGCAATGCGGAGGCGGTGCGCAAAAGCCTGAGCGAAACCTGAGCAAGCGAGCGAGCAGGCGCCTGTGTTTTGGGACCCGTACGTCAAGAGCAGGCCCCGAGGGCGCTCAGCCGCACGTGCGCCGGCGCGCGCGCAGGTGATGCAGCGCGCGCACGCGGCGGCCGCGGCGGCAACCGCGCGCGCGCGCAATGCGACCGAGCACCGCGCAGGCGGGTACAACCAGGGGGCGTTCCCCGGGTCGCTTCCCGTGCTCAACCGCACCGTGAACGGCACCAGCAGCGTCATCGTCGGCAACGGCACGTTTCCTGCAAGTCAGCAGACGATGCTGCACCAGGCGCGCATCTGCTGTCTTGAGATAGGGTATAGGGTACCCTACCCTGTATGCAGCATGCCCCGACGCAGCATGCCCATTACAGCTCCTGCCGCTGCTGTGCTTAGAGGTGCTGCGCTCTGCTGCGCACGTGCACTTCTCAGTGGCTTGGTTCCGTGCCTTGGCTGCTGCCAAGTGCGCGCATGACCCCTGCCGTCGTGCACTCGCGAGCGCGTCCGCGACGTTGCCGGTGTCCGGCGCGGCGCCGCGGCAAGCACGTCTGTGCCCAAGTCGCCGAATAAGCCCACAGGCGTCGTGCGAGCTTCAGAGCGCACTTGTGTGATGGCTCCATGTGCCTGCCACGTCGACACGCGAGCGGCTAGTGCAACATCCACCGCTCACTTCTCCTCCGCCGTGCGCAGGACCTGCAGCCGCGCGCGCACTTCAACTTCAGCGACCCCGCCTCGCTGCCCGCGCCGATCCGCGCGGCGAACGAGCAGCAGCTGGCCGCCAGCGGCTTCAAGCCGAGCAGCTCGAGCCAGGTAGCCCTATACCCTAAGCGCGCCCAGCTGCCCCGCCCGCGCGCCTGCACGCGCGCAGTCGCGCGGGAACAGCATGCAGGACCTGCCGCAGCACGCCGCTCTCATGAGCGCGGCAGGCTGATGGCGGGCGATGCGCGGCGCGCAGGGGAGCACGCAGGCAGGGCCGCTGCGCACGGCGACGCTGCAGTCGGCCGGCGGGTCCGACCCGGCCGCGCAGGGCTCCGACCTCAGCGTGCTGCAGGGTGTGCGCATCGCGACGCCCTTCTTCGGCACAGGCTACAACTTCTGCATCGGTGCCCACCCCTAACCCTACCCTAGCCCTATCTTGGCCTGCATAGGCACAGGGATGAGTGGCCGCGTTTTGACTCGGGCCCGGCGCGGTGCGGTGCCGCGCATGGCAGAGCCTGCAACAACCCCCCGATCGCTGCCTCAGTACCACAGTTCCAGTAATGCACTTGGTACAGGTCGGACTCCAAGGCGACACCATGCGCTGGTGCTGGCCGCATGGCCTCGTTAGAGCGCATGCGCTGACCGGAGGCCGCGCGCGCGCAGACCGCTACTTTGGCAGCTTCCCCAAGGTGGGCATCGTAATACCCAATCCCAGCGTCACCGTGCTGCCGGAGCTGCAGGACCTGACCGCGCGGCTGGCGACGACGCTGCTGCTGCCGCCCAACGGCCAGCTGCCCAACGGCCTCTCGCTGCAGCCCGACTCGGACGGCTTCCTCATCTTCCTGCCCTCTGGTGCAAGCCCCTGCCCCGCCGCGCATATTTAGACCACGCCCGCGCACGCTTCAATGCATTCCCATGCCGCGGTCGAGAGCCAGCCAATCCGCATGTTGTTCTGACTACGGAGTGCATTCCCAGTCAGATGCAAGCGACATGCGGCAGTCAGTGTCACACAGCTACCTTGGGCGCTCGGCTCTCTTGAGCACCGCCTGTTCGGTGCACGGGAAGCGCCTTTACTAAGCCAGCGCAGCGTGCTCACCGCGGGCGCGCGTCTCCCGGCGCGCAGTGCAGCCGAGCAACATCCCGGACGTCGCGTTCCGGTACGGCGTCCAGATCGGGCAGGCGTTCGGCCTGGACTTTGGGATTGGGTTCATCCGCGACATCTGCTTTGTGAGTTTTGCGATCGTGTGACGCGCCGCCCGCACGCGGCTGCCCACCGCGGCGCGCGCGTGCATGCGCGCCGTGTGTACCTCAAGCAGGGTGCCAGCTGTGACCCATACATGGTGTATGCATTTAGACATGGGCCCCTCCGCGCGCCCCGCGGAGGCTGTGCCAGCTGCACTGCCCGCGGCCTGTCGGGAGCCTGCTGATTGGGCGAGCGCGGGTGCGCATGAGCAAATGACGGGCCGGCCAGTGGGCCAGCACGGACGTCTGGTTTTTTCAACCGCGCTTTCTGCTTTTTGTGCTGAAACGGGGTGCACACTGGAGGCGATGAGGGCGGTGGAGGGCGCGGGGCGCCTGCAAGGCGGACCATCCGCGCGGTGGCAGGCGCAGGGCCGCGGGGGCAGGGGAGTTGGTCAGCGCGTATGGAGAGTTGTTCAAGAGGCGCTCGGAGTGTGACACGGCCGCCGCGGCTTGGCGGGGCCCGTGGGGACGGGCCCTGCGGCGGCAGCTTGCTCACTGTCCCGGTCTTCCCCCGGAACAGCAGTCCCGGTCAGGCGTGCACCCTGTGCCAGATGCGCGCTCTTTGCATATTGGGCCATAGACTGGCGTACCCAAATACAGCTCCCCCCGAAGTGACCTGTTGACCGTTGAGTTTCTGCTGCGATGACACATTGACGCGGCGCGGCCTGTCCTGCCTCAGGGCGGTAGCGACACCACGTAGCTATGCAGCTGGCCGGCTGCTCCATAGCAGGCTGCCCTTGGCCAATGAATGAGGCTATGTGACACTGCCGAGCGCTTACGGTGTGGTGGCTGCCCCGGGGCCGCTCGTAGGCTGCGCCGGGGCCGCCCCGCGTGTGACACCGGGACTGTTTTTACGCGTATGCTCAGCGTGCATGTGTGGTGTCTGCTGCGTCTTATGCTGTGCAGTAGGCAGATTCATTGAGCATATTGAAGACGGTGATACAGCAGCCGATTCATTCATGCAGAGCTGTTCAGGCGCCCAGCCCAAATGTGAGCCGCCAGACAAGTCAAACTGCAGCATGACCTCACGCACGGTGCAATGCAGCAAGCAGCTCCCATGAATGTCACAACCTGTATAAATTAAGCATGGGGACAACCTGCTCACCAGCTGAGCGCATGTCGCCCACCACAGCACAACAGGACGTCTGAGGCAGACAGGTGCTCCTGTGCGTCGGCACCTCAGTGAGTTTCATGCTGGAGACAAGCTCGAGATGCCCCATGCACTACGGGCCCCATGCACTTGACATGCATGTCAAGTGCATGCAGGGTCCCTCATCTGGGCTCGGCGTGCGTGACTCTCACATCCATAGCCGGACGCACGAGTGAATATATACACTGCCCCAAAAGAGTCTATTCGCACGCCATGAAGTGCCGTGTTTGCTTGCTTTGTTAGTTGGGCTACCCCATCAGCGCAACGCAAGTTCTCGCCCAGTTTGCTGCGGCAAGGTGAACACTACCAAAGCGCTCTCAAGGGGTGATCTGGCCAGTGCCTTATCTGGAGCCTGCTTGCTGCCCGCCGCCTGTCCCAGAGTGGCGCGCTCGACATGGCGCCGGTCCTGCAGAAGCTCAAGTCTGTCGACTTCTTCAGGTAGGCCTCAGTTTGCTCCACGCAAGCTCCCTCTGCTCCGACAGTTCCATCTTTCTGACTCGTGTGTGGCTGGGACACAGGAAAATACCGACGTGCGCAGATCACTTGGATGCGATCCCTCACCTGCATAGTACTTCTTCGCATTGCGGCCTTTGCGGCTAACACTGGGGCACCACTGACAGGGATCTCACAGAGGCAACTGTTGCGGGCGCATCTATATCTCTGCTCACTGCGACTACCATCTTTTTGTTGTTTGTGATGGTGAGCAAGCACCTACCTACTGTGCTGCCACAGTGCAGTTCCGCACGGCTGGTGTGCTGCCTGCAGTCCAGTGTAGTCCAGCTTGTGCTTGCAGTGGTCCTGCTAAAGAACACGCAGATCTGTGTGGTGCTGCCACAGCCTGCTTTGGTGAGCGAGCTTGTCGCGCGAAGGAGCGCACAAAAATCTAAACGTTTGGGGAGCTCCTCCAACTCGCCACTCCTGGTCACACCATGGCGAGTTTAGGAGGCCTTGCACGTCTGCCGGCGAGCGGGCGGCTGGCAGCGCCGTGCCAGTACCACGCGCGCCGCGCGCAGGAGCTGGGGAGCTTCCTGCAGACCGAGTCAAAGACGCAGCTCGTGGTGGACCGCAGCCCGCAGGGCGACCTGCTGCGCCTCAACTTCAACGTCAGCTTCCCCTCGCTGCCCTGCGAGTTTGCCTCCCTGGACGTCTCCGACGCCCTGGGCACGGTGCGGCCCGGCCCCGCCGGTCCGCAGCCAGCCTCCCCTCGCTGCCCTGCGAGTTCGCCTCCCTGGACATCTCCGACGCCCTGGGCACGGTGCTGCCCGGCCCCGCCGGCCCGCCAGTCAGCCTCTCCTTGGCCTGTTGAGCGCCCCGCGCTGCGCGCCTGGATGCGCGTGGCGCCGTGCGCTCCCGGCCACGCCCCTTGCATGCACCCGCAGCAGGCACGTCACGGCGCCGTGAGGGCAGCCCATGCACCGCGCACCTCGAGTGCCCCGCACGCTGGCGACTCACGCCTCGCGCGCCGCGCGCGCAGAAGCGCATGAACCTGACAAAGACGGTGCGCAAGCTGCCCATCCACCAGAACCTGGAGCGCGGCGGCTTCTACCAGCACGACGACCTGAGCACGCTCAACGTCAAGTACGACGACCACATCCCCGTGCGGCCCCCCCGCGCCCGCCCCGCACGTGCCGGCGGCCGCCTGCTGAGCCGCTGTGCGGCGGCCGACGGAGGCAGAGCAGCCCTATAAGCGCATGCAGCAGTGCAGGCCCTCTCGCGTCTGTGCACCAGACAGGTTGCGGCTCCTGCGTTGCCTGTGCAGGAGCGCCGCACCAGGTTGCGGCTCCTGCGCATGCTGTGAGCGCAGCGCGTGACTCGCACTCCCTGGCGCCGGGCTGTCGGCGCGGAGGCGCGCTTGACTGTATGCCACCCAGGCATGCTGCACGACGCGCGGGCGCGGGCCGTGCAGGACATGCCCGATGTTGACGTCTCGCTGGGCTTGTCCGAAGAGACGTTCGAGCCGACGCTGAAGAAGTACCCCGTGGGTGGGCGGCCCGCGCCCTGCAAGCCCTACGCCTGGGCGGGGCTGCGCATCGCCGGAGGTGTCTGCCCTGGCGGCGCCGAGCCGCTGACCTGGAGCGTGCGGCGCTCTCGTCGGGCCTGACGGCCGGGCCCGCCGCCGCTCGCAAGCCCCGCGCCGCGGCTGCGCGCCCCTGGCAGGCCCGCTGACCGGCGGCGCGCGCGGCGGCGCGCAGTGGTGGTGAACTTCTACGCGCCCTGGTGCCCCTGGTGCCAGCGGCTGCAGCCGACGTGGGAGGCGGTCACGCAGGAGGTGCACACCAAGTACCCCGAGGCTGACGGCCGCATCCGCTTTGCCAAGGCGCGCGCCGCTTAGGGCTAGGGTACCGATAAGAGCTGGAGTGCTTGGGTCTGGAACGAGTCCGGAGCCCGGCGGAGTTGCTGGAGCTGAGAGTGTGGCCGGCGTTGGGCCCGCAAGTGCTCGGCTCGGGCGGCTGCCGCTGCGCGCCCGCCGCGGGCGCCCAGCCGCGCGCGGCGCCGCGCAGGTGGACTGCGTGCAGCAGGCGGCGCTCTGCCGCGAGCATCACATCACGGGCTTCCCCGGCATCCGCGTGTTCCGGAGCGGCCACGACGACATCGTCGTGCGCGGCATGAAGGACCACGAGGTGCCGCGCGCCCGCCGCATGCAAAGCGGAGCCGCAGCCCTGGCCCGCCAGGCTGTGGTTATTTGGGCTTGGCTGCGCTGCCGCATGCAGGCCAGAAGTTGTCCAGTGTGGCCGAGACAGGCTGTGCAGTCTGCTGCCACAGCGTGTGGGAGGCATGCCTGGGCCGTGGGGCCTGTTCGCCATGTCATCAGGTCTGCACACATGGACAGCCGGACCTGCCCCATGCCGCCTGGACACGCCTTTGTGCCTACGGGCAGACGCCTGCTGAGAGCCACAGCAGTGGGAGAAGGTGCCAGGCACCCGCGTTGTGCTTCATGTGCAGCGCGCTGAATGAATGAATGAATTGCAGCCGCGTATCGCTGCGCGGGCGCCCGCGCAGGCGTACCACGGCGACCGCACGAAGGCCGACCTGCTGACCTTTGCGGACACGCTCGCCGGGTCGGCCGGGCAGCCGCACTACTACATCAGGCGAGCCCCGCGATGGCGTAGGAAGCTATACCCGTACCCATCCGCCCTTCATCACACGCCGCTCATGCCATTGTTGCTATCAGGGGCCGCGCGTTGTCCTGCTGCATGAACGAGACGTGATGGACTGACAAAGCATGAAAGCTGGTGCGCCAGAAGGACGGCGGGCGGCGGCCGCTCTGTCGGGGAAAAGTCAGAAAGTCAGTGCGCCGGGCGCGCCGCGCAGGGGCGTGACGCGCATGGCGCGCACGAGCGGCTGCGCGCTGTCGGGCTTCGTGCTGGTGAAGAAGGTGCCGGGCACGCTGCACTTCCTGGCCAAGTCGGCCGCGCACTCGTTCGACCACGGCGCCATGAACATGAGCCACGTGGTCAACTACTGGCGCGCAGCCCCCCGGCCTGGCCTCGTGCCCGTGCCTGCCGCGCCGCGCCTCGGCAGCGGATGGGCGGCCTGTGGTCACCATCAGCTTGACAAGCTCATGTGTGCAGTGCGAGCGGCTGCGAGCCGCCTGGTACGAGCGCTCGCGAGGGGGGCCGCACGGCCGGCGGCGCCTGCCGCGGCCGCTGAGGGCCGCGCGCCCCGCCCGCCCGCAGGTACGCGGGCAACAAGCCGTCGCCGCACTGGCACAGGGAGCTGCAGAAGCTGCACCCGGCCGGCCTGACCGCCGACTGGGCGGACAAGCTGGCCGACACGCAGTTCTTCTCGCACAACGCAAAGGCCACCTTCGAGCACTACCTGCAGGCGCGCCTAAGGGGAGGGTAGGGTAGGGCCGCTGCGCGGGCGCCCCGGGCTCGACCGGGGAATCCATGTGGTCCGGCGCTGCCATGGCGGGCCGTGAACACGGCGGGACGGTCGGCCGCGCGCTGCAGCGCCTCTTACACGCTGCCGCGCATGCCCGTGTTGCGAGCCCGCGTCCCGGCACGTGACAAGGCGGGCGCGGACGGCGCAGATCATGCGGACGACCGTGGAGCCGGCGAGGCATCGCAGGGAGACCTCGTACGACGCGTACGAGTACACTGCGCACAGCCACACGTACAACAGCTTCGACATCCCGTCCGCAAAGGCGCGGCGCAGCCCGGCCCGCTACGGCTGGCCAGCTGGGGTACCTGCGCAGCGCGGCGCCACCGCACCCTACCCACATTGACCTTCGCACTCTCATACACCACATGCCTGTTCTTCAGCACACAACAACCTGGCAACCAGCACGTGACATGTGCGGGGAGCGCGCGCAGTTCTCGTACGACCTGTCGCCCATCCAGATCATCGTGAGCGAGCAGTCGCGGCCGTGGTACCATTTTGTGACGACGACGTCGGCGATCGTGGGCGGCGTGTTCACCGTCGCGGGCATCATGGACGGCCTGGTGCACACCGGCGCCAGCATGGCCAAGAAGTTGGACTTGGGAAAGCAGGGCTAGCGCCGGCTCCAGACCATAGAAGGACGGAACTCCCCAGTTGCGGCCTGTGGGATTCGGGCGTAGTGCCTGTGATTGTTTGTTCAGGGCTCAAATCCCTGTTTTCATGGGTTGAAAGCTTCACACAGCCCATGCTTGCATGCGCGCTCATAAGACAGGCAGCCATGCATATTGGGAGGCGCATGCTGGCCGCACCGGCAGAGTGCGTTTACCCATGATTGTCAATGTATGGGTCATGCTTTCCAGGCATGTTTCAGACTGCAGGCACGCGTGCTGGGCCTGGCAAATGCCGGTGCGCCCGCACTGAGCTAGCGCCACTCCATGCAAGGTGCAGCCTGGCCCCATGGCATGCCTGTCTCCATATAATTTAGCACTGCTTGTAAGCCCCGTATGTCCAGCCGGTGTGCGGCAAAGCAGGAGAGCTGCCACCGACAGGAGGACGCTGCTCACTGCATGCAGCCAAGCCAAGATGGATATTGGCACCTAGTTAGACACCCTTTGCAGCTTAAGCAAGGATGGAGCCACATGTGTTGGGACTGAATAATGGAGGGGGGTACAGTGCACGTCCATGCAACCCTGCGAGGAGCCCTCTTACCAAGGCAATGTCCTCATGAGTACCGGTCGTAGCACGGCAGAGAAGCTGCGCCGGGTGTCTCATCCCTACGCTGGTTCTCACCACCGCTGCTCCCTTCGTCGACCTTCCTGGCAAGGGCCTTCATACAGTCATGCTGGGCGGTGCCACTCCAGACCCGGGCGATGTGGTTCAGCGTGTGCAGCTTCGCGGCCGCGAGCGAGAGGCGGTGGAGCTATGACAGCAGGCAGGGCGTGGCGATGGACGACCCTCCAGACAGCCGGCTCTTTGTCGTGTGCGGCAAGGCTGCAGAGGTGCGCTGGCGGACGCACCGGCGCTCTCTGCACACCGGCGTGCATGCAGCGCTGGCCAGGCTTCATGCATGGTGCCGCGCGCAGGTGGAGCTGCTGCAGGAGGCTTTTGCACGCTTTGGGAATGTGCAGAACGTGAAGGTAGTCAGGGACAAGGGAGGTGCGCACTCCTGTCGAGCGCCTGGCGTCCTACTCTGTGCAGATGCTTGCACGCAGCGCCGGGTGGCCCCCGCTGCGCGGCATCAGCCCATGCACACGCAGCCTTCATGCCTACCGCCAGCTGCAACCCGCTGAGAGGGCGCACGTGCGCGCAGTTGCCTATGTCAAGTATGACAAAGCGTCGTCGGCGGCGGCGGCGATTGAGAGCATGCACGAGGCCGTGCTCAATGACGGGCGCGGGCCGATGCTCAAGGTCCTTCTTGCCGAGGCGCCCAACGTCAGGTGCCGGCAGGGCCGGCTCAGCAGCGTCACAGGCAGCTGGGCCCCTTAGAAAAGCTGATGGGTCAAGGTGCCCGCAGAGGCGCCCGGCCTCAGATGCTGGCAGGGCCCAATTGATATCCGGTAGAGCACCCAGAGTACGCGCACCTAAGTGCGCGCAACTGACCCAGGCCGGGTCCTCGCCCGGCTGGATTGCTTAGGCCGCTCCTACAGTAAGCACGAGCTGGCGGGCCCATAGGTGTGGTACAGTAGCGCCAAGACGTGCTCGGGGGGGGTCTCAAGGAGTCTGTTGCATTATCATGCGTGGCAAACGCCGGGAGTGCCATACATATATTGCTGGGCGCACCGGTGTCACAGGCTCGACGGATGATGACCCAGCGACAGGCTGGGCCTGTGGCATCACGCGGAACTGTTGCTGCTTATTAGCTGTCTGCATGAGTTGGTAGGCGCCATACCAGGCACTCCATCCTGGCATTGCAGTCTTTGCTTCGCCCAGGCATGCAAATAGCTGACATTCCATGGACATTCAGGGCGTTGGTTCAACAGGCCGCTCCGCCTGTAGCTGTTTGCCACTAAAGCATCATGCAGGGCTTGGCGTAGCTCTGGAAGGCCTGACAGCACTCTTGCTACAGGGCATGCATGGCGACACTGAGCTCCGGAACGACATGAAGCCAAGCTGACGCTCAGCGCAAATGCGCGGCAGGCGGCTGGGGCCGGCGCGGTCCGCCACGGAGCCGGACGCGGCGCCGGACGCGTCGCTGGACCCCGACAACGTCCCGCCGCGCTCGCGCCTCTTCCTGGTCGTGCCCAAGAACGCCGACGGGCAGGCCATTGAGGCGCGCGCGCCGGCCTGCTCGGGCTGTCAGAGAGGCCGTTCTTGGCCCATTCTTGGCCCGTCTACGGCTTCCGTCACTCAGCAAGCATGGCTCCCAGCTCCGGCATGCCTGGCGGCCCGAGCCGGGAGCGGGAGAGCCCACTCAGGACGCGCAGGTCCGGGTGGCCACCGGAGCGCCCGGCCTCTCCACAGCAGCGCCGCCCTGCGCAAGGGGCCTGGCGAGTCTGCAAGGTGGCGCACACTGCGTTCCTCACCCCGCGCGCGCGCCTGGCGCAGGCGCACATGGCCGCCTTCCAGGACCTGCAGTACTGCAAGACCGACCTCATCGCCGCCAAGGGCATCGTGTTCTGCAAGTACGCCAAGGCGAGCGCCGCGCTGCGTGCGCTGGAGGCCGTCAACGCGACCGGCCAGGTGCCGCCCGCCACGCCGCTCCCGCCCCGCACGGCCGCGGCGCCCCGGCGGCCGCAGCGGCCGCCCGGGCGCGGCGCGCTGCGCACTCTGGCGGCCCGCGCAGGGCGGCAGGTGCTGGGAGAGCGGCTGCGCGCTGCATGCGCACATGCCCGGCGATAATGGCCGCCTGTGGCAGCGGCGCCGCGGTGGCCGGGCGCCATTTCAGCGCGCGCTGGGTGCTGCCGGCCGGGATCGCCAGGCGCCTGCGCAGGTCGGCCCGCCGGGGTCGCCAGGCGCCTGCGCCAGCCGCCAGGGGCACTGCGCCGTGGGGCAGCGGGCGGCGAGCACGCGTGCGGCGGGCGCCCATGCGTGAGAGTGTGAGGCGGAGGGTGAGGGCGGCGCGCGCGCGACGCAGGTGGCGGGCCTGAAGGTCAAGTGCATGCTGGCGGAGCCCAAGGGCAAGCGCGGGCGCGCGGACGCGGCCTGGCCGGACCCGGCCTCGCCCGCGCTGCTGGTGCGCGCGCGCGCGTGCGCTGCCGCGGGCGGTGGGCTGGACCCGCCCCATGCTGCGGGCAGATGTCATTTTGATGAGCCTGTAGCGCACGTGGCATGCAGGCCGTGGCGCTCGGGTGCGCGGGGCGCAGCCATTGTGAGCTGCACCAGGCGGGCCGCCTGTGGCCGAGCGTGTGAAATTGCGGGGGCGCGCAGGGCAAGGCCGACGTCAGCTGCGCCCGGAGCAGCTCCGCACTGCTGCCCTCGCCTGCCGGCAATGGTGCGCCCGCCCTGCTGCCTGGCCTCGCGCCGCCCCTCCCTGCCTGCCAGGCGCACCGATGCGCTCGCTGGGGACCAAACCGCCAGGTTCGAGCAGGGCCAAGCGAGAACAGGCCCGGGCTGGCCGGGGTCGACCGGCGATGCCGGCGCTGCGGCTGCGGCTGAGCGCGAGAGCGCGCGCGCAGGCGCGGCGCTGCGGCTGTCGCCGTCGCCGTCGCACTCGGGCATCTCGCTGCCGTCGCTGTCGGACTCGCGCACCGCCTCGGGCGGCCTGGCGTCCTCGCTCTCCTCTGGGCTGCCGCCACAGGTGCCCACGCGCGCACCGCCTTGCCAGCAGGCAGCCAACGCGGGGATGAGGGACGCTATGCTGGGGAGCATCACCCTCTGTCAGTGTGTCGGGCGATGCTGATGCAGCTGCTGCGCAGCGTGGGCCAGGTCGCGCCGAGGGCGGCCTGCATCGCGGGCCCTGCGCAGGCCCTACCCTCCCCTGACGCGCGCGCCGCGCGCAGGCGCACGGCGCGGGCGGCTTCCACAGCCAGTTCCAGAGCTTCGCCGGCTCGGGCGGCGGCATGCTGCCCGCCGGCAGCGGCGCGCTGGGCGGCGCCAGCAGCGGCGGCAACGGTGGCGCCAGCAGCCTGGCGACCGGCGGCCACGGCGCGGGCAGCCTGGGCAGCGGCAGCCGCCTGGGCGGCCTCGGCGGCGGCGGCGGCCTGCCCGGCCTGGGCGGCGTCGGCGGCGGCGGCGGCCTGAACGGCCTGGGCGGCCTGGCGCTGGGCGGCTTTGGCCTGGGCGCTGGCGGCCTGGGCGCGGGCTTCGGAGCGGGCGGGTGCGCCGCCGCGGGGCCCGCGGGCAGCGCCGGAGCGCCGGCCAAGCCGCGGCTGGGCTCTGAGGGCGCTCTGACACGCTCATGTGGCCGACGGGGCGCAGGCCGCGCAGCTGAGGCTGCCGCGGCGCGCGCGCAGGGTGGCCGGGCACGACGCCGCGCTGGGCGGGCTGGCCAACCTGCAGGCGATCGCGACGAGCCTGAGCGCGGCCAACCTGGCGCAGGCGGGGCCGCTGCTGGCGCAGGTCAACTTCCTGCCGGACGCCAAGCAGCCGGCGCGCGGCCCCCCGCCCGCGAGCAGCCTCTCCCAACCCGGGCGGCATGCGTGCAGGCCGCGGCCTCCCCACGCCGGCGGTCTCCCGCGGCGCCAGGCCGCGCTGATGTGAGGCGCGTGCCAGCTTGTGTGCTGCAGGCGTGGCCCTGACATCGTGTTTGGAGTGCGTCTGGTGGCGGCGTGGTGGCGTGCAGGGGCCCTGATGCGTACACGAGCCTGCCACAGGGCCAGCGCAGGGCCTTGGGAGAACCAGGGGAAGCATAGAAAGACAAACATGCACGCATGGTGGCATAAGCACCATGCGTGCATGCAAGAGCGCAGGCGCTACTGCTAGGACCTGCGCCCCCAGCCGGCTTGCAGCCGCTCGCACGTTGACAGGGTGGCGGCTGTGCCTGCGCAGGGCTTGGGCGGCCTGGGCGGCCTGGGCGGCCTGGGCGGCCTGGGCGGCTATGGCGCTCTAGGCGCGCCTGGGCAGCCGCCGCCGCCTCCGCCGCCGCCGCCGCCGCCGCCGCCGGCGCTGGCGGCGGCCCAGGCGCACATGCCGCCGCTGCACGCGGGCCACGCGTTCCAGCAGGCACTGCAGCAGGCGCAGCAGGCGCAGCAGGTGCGTCCGCTGGCGCCCATGGGGCGCCATTGGGGCGCTCAGAACCTGGTCGTGCGCGCTGTCCTGCACCATCAGCGAGGGCCAAGCGAGGCGCTACTCCAGCATGGCGGTCACGCCGGCGCCGGTGCGAGCGCTGGGCTAAAGCAGCGGCCGCAGCTGCGACGCCGGTTGGACAGAGTGGCGGGTGCCATTGCCGGGACGCGAGGTCCTGCGCGCTTTGCCATGAGTGCAGTACTGCACTTGCGCCTCGCCGCCCCCAGCATGAAGCTCAGCAGGTGCCTGGGGCCGCGGCCGCAGGTGCAGCAGCAGCAGGCGCATGCGCATGCGCACGCGCACGCTGCGCAGCTGCACGCGGCGCAGCAGGCGCACGCCGCGCAGCTGCAGCAGGCGCGCCCCGCCCGCCCGCGCCTGCTGCAGTCCTTCCGCGCGGCCCCCTGCGGCGCGAGGCTGCACCACGCAGCCGATGCGGCAGGAAGGGCTGTTTGGTGCCTGGGTGGGAGTTAGGGTTGAGGCGCTCCGCGCCTCTGCCGCTGCTGGGCAGCGTCACGTGGAGAGGCGGCCTCGTTGTAGATCCCAGGCGGCTGGGGCTTGCATGTGAGCCCACGCTACCCGAGCTCATCGAGTGCGAGGACCCTAAGCCCTCGAGGCAGCGGGCCAGGCCGGCGGCCATGCGGCCGACTGCGCCGCAGGTGACGGCGGCGCGGCGGCAGCAGGCCTTCATGTTTGGGCGTTCTGGCCCATGCGCCAGGGCCGCCAGCGCCGTGCTAAATGGCCGCGCTGCGTCTTGCATTGACACGAGCGTTACGGATGCGCCAGGCGCATGCGGGCGCGGGCCTGTCGGCGGCGGGGCAGCAGCAGGCGGGTGCGGCGGTCGCCGCGCAGCTGGCGCAGCAGCAGGCGCTGCTGCTGGCGCAGCAGCAGCAGGAGCAGCAGCTGCTGCTGGAGACGCTGGGCCTGGCGCCCGCGCCGCAGCCGCCGCCCGCCGCCGCCAGCAGCGTCGTCAGCGGTGTGCCCCGCCGCCGCCGGCTCTCGGCCGGACCGCAGAGCCCAATGTGTCAGGGTCTCATGGTGCCTTTCTCAGCAGCATCGGAGCCGCCGCCTGGCCTCTCTCTCTTTCTCCTATGTCGCCTCGTTCGGAACCGCAGAGAAAGGACATGTTGCCTACCCTGCCCCTGCAGTGCGTCATTACAGCGTGTGCGGCCGCGGCGCCAGGCTCGTCGGAGCAGCACCGCGGCGGCGGCAGCGGCTGCGGCAGCGCGGGCGGCGGCAGCGCGGGCGCGGCGCGGCGGCGCCTGTTTGTCGTCACGCACCGCGGCGTGAGCGAGGACCTGCTTGCGCGCGCGTTCGCCGCCATCCCCGGCTGCGAGTACTGCGACCTAAAGCACGACCACGCCACGGGCGCCTCGCGCGTGCGCGGCCGATACCTTTAATTGTTAATACTTTGAAGTTTTGTTTTTTTATTTCTGCTGCCGCCGCACGCGGTGCCTGCCTGCGGGGCTGCGCGCGCCGCGCGCCGCGGCTGCCACAGCAGCATGCGGCCGCTCAGGCTTTGAGGTGCAGGTAGGAGCGCAGCGCGCCGGCGAGCGCCTCCGCACTCTGCACGCCCTGGCAAATAGAACAGATAGGACACAGGCAGATTGGGTAGCAGCCTCGAAACTGCGGTCCTGTGTCTCCTGCTGAGACGTTCTGGTTCTGTAAGCAAGAACAGACAGGCTGACGTGTGCTTGGCGCAGGGCTTTGCATACGTTGGCTACAGAACTGCGGAGGCGGCTGCGGCGGCGCTCCAGCAGCTCAACGGCATGGAGTGCCCGCCCAGCTCCGGCCAGCGGCTCAAGGCGCGCGCCGCTCTGCTCCGCCCAGCCCCGCGGCGCCGCGTGCCTTGCAGCGTGCGCAGGAGGCGCGGGCACAGCTCGTCCTGCAGCTGGCTTGCTGGCACGCGCTTCAGCCACTGGGTCGATCGTACGCGCTCCGGCCACACGCGGAGTGCGCCCTGTGATGGGACGCAGGTGAAGTACGCGGACCCGCAGGCGCTGCGCGGCGGGCCGCGCGGCGCGCCGCCGCTGGCGGAGGCCGGCAGCGCCTCGGTGCGCTCGGACAGCAACGACTCCGTGCTGCAGTGCCGCGCGGCGCTGCGCGACGCAGGCGCGGGCACGGCAGTGTTGCGGGGGCGTAGCCCGGGCAATGGCCATTTGAAATGGTTTTAGCAGCAGGGGAGGCAGCGTCTAATCAAATTTGCACAGTGCAGACTTGCAGACTTGCACGTCAGCAGACACGTAATGCTTCGAGCTGCGTGATTGTAGGCGCGCTCAGGAGCGGTACCCCAAGTTCACTGCTGCAAGCAAGCACTGGGTTTTGTCTGTAGGTTTTGGGTGATTCAGGTGTCCAGAACTCGGCTGCAACTCACAGAGGGCTCGCGAGCGCAGGCGAGGAGGCGACGTCGCCCGCGGCGGCGGGCGGCCTGCACGCGAGCGAGGAGAGCGCAATAGAGTCGCGCGAGCACCGTGTGGAGGTCGCCGCTGTGCAAAACAGCCTTGCGCACATGTCCATGCCGCGCCGCGAGCGCGAGCCGCCGGCCGCCGCGCCGCCGCCCGAGCCCGGCCCGCCGCTCAAGGCCGGCCGGCGGCAGCCGCCCGCGTCCGCCGAGGGCGCGCGCCCGCGCCCGACTCCCGCGTCGCTCTGCGGCGTCCAGGGTGTGCTGCGGGCGCGGCGCGCTGGTGTAACGCAAGAGGCCGTGAACATGTGTGTTGCTTGCACTAATCCCCGCCGGTGCCCAGTCGAGCACGTGTGCGGCTGCAGCGGGAGCATGCCCTTTCGCCGGGCAGGCGTGGGCACGGAATGGTGGCACGTAATGACGGCGGGCTGCTGCCTGCTGCGAGCACATGCCGTGCACCGCACGCATACCTCCGGTAGGCGTTGAGTAAGCCCAGACGGCCCGGCGCGAGGGCGGCCTGCCGGGCGCAGACTCGGAGGTGGACTGGGAGGCCGAGTCGGGGCCGGCCGACGACGGGCGCACCGTCTTCACCATGCTCTCGCGGCCGCTGCCGCCGTACGCGCTGGAACACTTCTTCTCGCGCCACGGGAAGGTGCGGACCGGCCAGGTCTGTCTAGGTAGGGTAGAGTCAGGGTGGCCCCGTACGCGCTGGAGCACTTCTTCTCTCGCCACGGGAAGGTGTGCGCTGCTTTAAGCCCGTCTGGGAGTGCCGGTGGGCAGTGCGGGGGAGCCCGAGTTGCAAACGATGAGCGACTGGCTGTCCGCCTGGAGGAGTCTGCTGAGTGCTGGCCTGCGCACGCGCCGCCCGAGACGGAGGCAGTGTGCCGCAACGCCGTGCTGCAGCGGGCCGAGACGCATCAAATTGGCATGTGTCCTGCCCCTTCATGCTCACGTGCGTCCTGACGACCTGGGCTATGACACTGCGCTAGGGGTCCAGTACTGCGATATCACTGGAGCCATGGCGCAGGTGGAGGCCGCGCGGCTGCGCGCTGACGAGCGCTTCGGCGTGATCACGTTCGCCAGCGCGGACGCGGCGCGCGCCGCGGCCGCCGCGCTCAACGGCACGCAGCTCTGTGGCGAGGCGCTGGCCGTCACGGCCACCGACCCGCAGGCTGGGGCGCGCACCAGCAAGCGGCCGCGCGTCGCGGCTTGAGGCCTGTGCTGCTGACCAAGGCTTCACGGCTACCTGCTCCCAGTTTCTTGGTTCTAGACAGCGCCGGGGGCGTCCAGCGGTAGCAGCGAGCGGCCCTATGTGTCGGCCCGAGGTGATGCAGCCTCAGGCAACGCTGAAACCTTTTGCTGCGGGGCTTGGCTGGTGCGCCCGACATGCCCGCTGTGTGACGACGCGGCCTGCCAGCCCTGCAGCTGTGCCGCGGGGCGCGGCACGAGCGTAGTCGCATCGTGTGTGAGGCGGGCCCCAGTCGTCCCAACCTCAGCTGCTTCTGTGACCGCATGCAGAGCTGGCCAGTACAGCTCATCGAGGCGCTGAGTCGGTGTAGCAACATGCCAGCATGTAGCGATCTGAGTTTACTGTCAGGGAAATCGCCCTGGTTGTACCCTAGCTGCGCAGAGGCCCTCCTGGCGCGCCATGGACAAACTGATGCATGTGCAAGCGACAGTTCTCTGCTGCCTGGCTGTCCTCTGATGCTCCACCCAGCTGGGGGACCATGTGGAGCACAGGGCGCGCCGGATGGCAAGAGTCTCATAGTGTATGTCGGTGGTATTGGCCACCTAGCTACCGCTTCTGTTAGTGCTGTAGGAGCTCCCTGAAGGTTGAGCGCGAGGGTCTTGGCTTCTGAAACGCGGGGCGGGGGGTTGTTTGACAGGCGCAGGCTGTTGGGGCAGATCTGAACGACAGCTGCTGCATGAATGACCGCATGAGGACTGACTTTGCATCAGATGATCAGAAGAAGCTGTGCATGGAGGCAGCATTTTGGCGACTCGAGTGGGGCATGGCCCCATTAGCGCAGCGCGGCGTCCGCACTCAGTCTGAGCGGCGGGGCATTGGTGGCACTTTAAGGAACTCCAAGGGAGTCGCAGGGGCACAGCGGCTCCAGCACGGCTGGCCTGTCGTGTTGTTGCACTACCTAGCTATGCAGGCCGCCCAGGAGGACTTGAAAGCTTGTTTGGTCGGTGACTTTGGTGGTTTCACTGCAGTTGTAAGCGTGGTAAGCCTTTACATGTCCAAGGTGCCGGGCACAAACCAATGTGCTGGGCAGGGCTCTAGTGAGCTTCCTCCTCTTGTCCTCAGATTTGCAAGTAGTCCAGCTGCTCAAGCTGCTTGAAGTGCTGGTACCTACAGCGAGCAGGACTGCTCTGACATGCTGGGACCATGTGCCTCCTGCCGAGACAGTGACTGTGGACAGCAGGAGGGTAGGCGAGACGCACCGCTGCGCCATGAGCGTCCTGAAGCACACGGCATCGCGCTGCTTTCCCTCAAGCAGGATGGCCTGGAAGAAGACTGGGCACGCGTCAAAGTACATGCGCTCCCAGGCCTCATCGGCGAGGGCCAGCAGCGCGCGTAGCTGCCGGCTGACGCAGCCGAGCCTGCACAGGTCTGCGAGGCCGAGGTGCGGCAGCACGTACGTGCGCAACACCGCGCTCGGGACGCTCTCCATCACCGCCGACACCTGGTCCCCGACAGGCTGCGCTGGCCTCAGCTGGAACCCAGTGGCCTGGTGGTGTGATACACAACCTTGGCGCGTCCTCCTAAAGCCTCAAGCTCAAGCTAACCCCTCCCTCTTCCGCAAAGCCAAGTGGCCAACACAGGCGGGCCAGCCCGTCGAGCTGGTTCCGAGCAAAGAATGCTGGCAAAACCGCTCTGGCCTCTGAGGAATCAGAGTGCTTCCCGCCTGCACGCGCTGCTTTGCCCCAGCACAGCTGCAAACGGCGACGCGAAAGGAGAGACGCCTGGCTTGCAATTGGCACGCCTGTGACTCAGGTCCGGCTGACGAAGCAGTGATGCCATGAGTGCGATTGCACACGGGGGCTGCGCAAGCCCAGAGGCAGTGAGAGGAGAGCGCCTTCAAGTCCCTCGATTATTTCAGTCTTGCCTAGTCAATGGCTGGTTTTTCAGAAGGGTTTGCCAGCAAGTCCCTCTGAAGAGCTTGCTCGGGCAGGTGCACCGCGGGCCCTTGCCGCAATGGGGAGGCTGCGGGTCGCGGGCGCCCTGCTGGCGACCCTCCTCGTCTGCGTCAGGTCCCATGCGGTCGTCACCATGCGGTGTGTCATGGCATTTAGCACCTCAGGCTACAGCTGCTTGTTGTCTTGGCAGAGCTAGTGCGTCTGTGAAGAGGAGGTGATAAGTGTGCCAGAGTTGATGTATCCCTGAACCCGCGCTGATGCGGGTGAGTGCGCCGCGCAGGCACACTCACGATGTTGTCGTGGCGTCCGGGGGCTGCGCCACGCTGCTGCTGCCGCTGAACTGGCTCGATGGCGGCAGCAACTACTTTGTTGCGGACATGGATGTAGTTACGCCGCCGGGCGCCCCGGCCAACTGCTCCACAGCAGCGGGCGACTTCAGGCACGGCACCTTCTCATCAGCACCCAGCGCAGGGGCTCTCTGTCCATGGCGGGATTGGTCACCGCTGTGGCTGCGCGCGCTGCCTAGGTTATCACTGGAGGAGCTCACGCCCGCGGCGGCGGACGCGTCACCCGTCGCCGGCTGCCATGTGCGCGCGGGCGAGCCGGGCTGGGCCGCTGTGCACGCTCCGGGCGCGCCCGAGCCGGGCGCGGGCGCGCCTGCCGCGCCCGCGCGCCAGGCCATGCTGGCGGTGCAGAGCGAGTGCGGCAGCGACGCCGTGCTTCGCGTGCTGGCGAGCGCCCGCGCCTGCCCGTGCACGGCGGGCGGTATGCTGTCAACCCGACCAGCTGGGCTGCTACCATGGCCGCGTGGCGTCGTGTCGCGCAGCCTGAAGCGCTGCTCGGCCTGCAACGCGCAGCAGCCACAGCAAGTCTCAGGGAGACGGTGACGCGGCAGGTCACCTCGCGAGCGGCGCCGCCGCCGTGGAGCGGCGGCAGCCTGCGCCTGTCGCGGCGCGCGCCGAGCGAGCCGGCGCTGCGGCTGGGCCCGGCGTCGCTCTCGCGCCGCTCCGCCGCCAGGCGGAGGCTCGCCGCCGCGAGCGGCGCGAGCGGCGCCACACCGGCGCCGGCGCCGGCAGCCGGCCCGGCAGGCGCGGGCGGGGCGCGGGGGTCGCCGCCCGTCGCGCCGAGCGGCGCCGCG
>JAABUV010003030.1_pt1 | contig 21876 bp, 19 predicted proteins | sample 5559971 | NCBI WGS metagenome assembly JAABUV01 (sample SAMN10711881, study PRJNA513362) | rock metagenome | isolation source: Antarctica rocks | place: Antarctica: Victoria Land, Knobhead nord | collected 2015-12-19
AGATGCATTTCTTGCACTGCTAAAGTCATGATCTTCAGCAGCATACTTCTGACATGCATTGCTGAACACGTACTTGTGTTTTCACTGACACTGTGAACAAACATCTTCTCGACTTCGTTAATCACTTGTGTTCATCAATGAGTTTCATCTTGCAGTCTGCTTTCAACATGTTTTGCTGAATATTTGTTCATACTTATACTGTGAACGAACGTCTTCTCGACATTGTTAATCACTTGTATACAGTATAGTTCTCTGATTGCTACAAATATAGAGCTATTTAAGCTTTCTATTCTAGTCAGCTTTCGCTGCAGAGTGAGCAGCAAACAATTCGCAAAGATGTTCTCATTCTTATAATCAGATCATCTTGATGATGCATTGATCGAGTTTGTCTTTTCTGATCTATGCGTTATTTCAAAGTTGCAGATCAACAATTTCATGATTCATTTGACTTGTCTTTCATTTAGTTCTTGAACATTCATAAAACTCTTCAGATTATTATGATCAGTCAGAACTTCGACAGTATGATAATTGTCTTTCACATAGTGTTGTCAGTGTTTAAACATCGCTACTATGACTAGAAGCTTCTGATCATGTGTCTCATAGTTTCTTTCAACGTCTATCATCATTCTGAATCAGAATGCAATCAAATGTCACTGATCTTCGTCATCTGACTGAGACAAAATACTCGCGACTGCATAATTGAATGCATCGATCTCGATGCATATATGTCGCTCTGAGTCAAAATGTCTTAGTATAAACGTCTTCATAAAGACGTCGCGAAGCTGATTAAAAGCTTGTTTCGCTTCGCTCAATCATATGAATGAGTTTGTTTTTACATCTTTACACTATCTTTCAGCAGTTCTGTTAAAGACTCTACTATCTGAGAGTAGTGATGTATAAAACGTTGATAGAAATTGATGAATCTCAGAAAAACTTGTATTTCTTGATACATCTTTGATCTGAATCACGTTTTGATGATGTCTATTCTACTTGAGTTCATCGAAACACTCTTGATGAATATGATAAATTCTAGAAAGTTCACTTTAGTGATGAAGAATTCACACTTCTTCAAGCTAGCATATAGCTTGAACTTTCTTAATCTCTCAAGAATTTGCTTCATGTGATTTATGTAATCAGTCTTCTCTACGAAGAAGATTAGAATGTCATTCAGATAAACAACACAAAAGTCATTTAAAAGCTCTGTCAAGATCTTATTAATATAAGTCTGAAAGATGACAGACGTGTTGATCAAATCAAACGACATGATCATATATTTGAAGTGATCATAATGAGTATGAAACGTCATCTTTCACTCATCTTCATGTTGAATTCTGAGACGATGATAAACGTTCTTCAAATCTAATTTAGTGAACTGCTTAACTTTATTAAGTCTGTCTAGAGTTTCACTAATTAAAGACAGCGAATGACGATTTTTGACAGTGATCTTATTCAGATCTCGATAGTTCATGCATAGATGAAAACTATCATTCTTTTTAAGAATGAATAGAATAGACGCGTCAGTCAAGCTGACGAAGTGCTTAATTCATTCTTTCGCTAAAACATCGTTTAAATACTGTTTCAAAGTCGTTAACTCTGTGTTTGACAGATTATACAACGATTCATACAACAACTCTGCAGTGATTTCGATTGCATGATCGTGATCTTCATGCAAGAGCAATTTGTCAACACTTTCTGTTGAGAATACATCTTCGTATTCTTTCAATTCAACGAGTAAAGTCTGCGTTTCAAACGCGTTTGTGATATGACTCATCACGTTATTCATTGCTTTCACTTGATATTTAACAGTCAACTTTTTGATGATGTTGATTATGACAAAAGCATACACAGTAGACTCATCTTGTAGAGCTTTCGCAAAATCTTCTGCAATGAATAACTCAAATGCATGCTCATTCATGTTGAAACATTATGTTCTTGTGATCATGTTTATTCGAATACGCTCGAATTGCATATTCAATATACTCAGAATCAGAGAAAATTCTTTCTTGTCAATAGCATAGAAGATACTTATATCTTTTTTCTCTATGCTTCAGCTGTCTCTCAGTCAATAACACATCTTATAGACGTCATAATAATAAACATTCTGATCGTTCATTCAGATAGATCTTGAGAGATCGACGTTCAACAATGATATATCTTGCTCAACAATGAAATGTTGACTAATCACGTTCATCTTGATGTTGATATTCATGTAAATCTTCGTTTCTGTCTTCTGATCTTTTTGAATTACATGCTCTTTATATATAAGAGTCTTTACGAAGAGAACTTCTTGTTTTTCCCTCGATAATTTGAAGCATTCATTAAGAACTTGCCTTTTTTCAAAATCTTGAGATGATTCATATGTGACATTGAATCAATGAATACTCGATTTGCATCAGATTCTTTTGATCTATTCTTGATCTTTTCATCTTTACAATCAGTAAAGTAATGATTCTTTTGATTGCACATGTAACACGTTATGTTGAACAAATTCTTGCTATAACATGACGAAGCATGTAAGCTTGTCTTTGATGAAGAGTTAAGTCTGATTAATCGATGAGATTTCTTTCGCTTTGAATGAGTCTTCTTGTTGATTTTATCTCGATCATGCAAGTTCTCGTCTTAAGATTGTTTCAACAACAAGACATGTTCTTTTCGCAAATTTGTTTTCAATCGAGCGACAAGATCGATTAACACATTTCATGTGATAGAAATTGACTGCACATTAGTAATGATCACGCGCAGCTCAGATCTCAACTTAATGAATAAATGAGCTCACTTATGCTCATCACTATACAACGAAAGTTGATGTTTCAGAATGCTCAGATGAGCTGCAAATGTTTGTATCATCTGATCTGAACGTTGTGATGCATTCACGTATTGCTGAGTCATGTCTATGCTTCAATTCATCGAATTTTCAATTAAATTCAAAAGAAAGTCAATAAAATTGAATTACATCTGCTGAGTTGCAGACATAGTCTCTTCATGATTGAATCAAAGTTTCTTTGATTCACTCTTCAGATAAATCATGCAGTACAAAATCTTTTTCTCATCACTTTCAAAATGTCAAAAGATATTTCAAAACAAGATTTTAACATCACGAATTCACTCTCTATGTTCTCTTATGATTTTGCCATGATACTTCTTCAAAGACATTGAGAGTCTTCGCTTCTGCAAAATGATCTCATGATGACTTTGTTTTATCATCATCGACATTATGAAGACGATGTGTAGATCATTCAAGTTCTTCGTGAGAGTTTGAGTGAAAGCTTGATGACTTCTCTTCGTCGTTTCAACGACTTGCAGAGTCTCAATCTCTGATCAAATAGCTGCTAACTTCTGTTTCTTTTGCAGTTCATCACGTTGAAGCATTACTTGTGTCAGCTGTTCATCAATATCAAGAGAGAGTTCATCTTCTGCTTCTTCGCTTTCTAATTTCATTATGCAACGTTCATTTTCTGATATGATGTTTTGTGAGATTGAGACGTTGTTGTTTCAACTTTGTTATGATCACATTGCTGTTGTCATGCTTGAATATCAAATTATCATCTCTAAGAAGAGTTTGAAATAATTAGAACTGTGATGATCGAGTCTACTAGATGAATAGACGAAGTCTATAAGAGTGATATGACAATGTGATATTCTAAGCAGACACAGAATGAATATATATTATGATAGAGTTAATTATTAAGAAGCTCTCGATAACTCGAGAAAATCGATCAACTATAGAAAGTTTGTCAAGCATTGTCAAGTTGAGCACGACATAACTTATGACATATTAAGTCAAAGATATGACGTAGTCTAAACGATGTCTTGACAAAGTCATAGAGTATCAGAGCTAACTCAGATCTGATCTTTGACTCAATCTTTGACTCTAGTCTCTGATTTAATCTCTATGAGTCAATTCATCATGACAATCATTGACAATGAGATGACAATGAAGCATTCAAATAATTAATGCTATTTATATATATCTCTCTGTTTAATATCTGCTTCAATAAACGTGTATTAAACACGTTTATTGACTATTTCAATTTGATTAAGCAATAAACATGTTTACTTGATCTATCAAAGAGTTAAACTCTAGCATGTGAAAGCAAATCACTAGTTTCTTTATGTCGCTTTAATAATTTACTATGACAGCTCTGAAAACATCTTCTTTACTATCTACTTGATCAGTCAATCAACATGATTCTTTCTATCAACATGAAGCTTCTTTCATCTTCTTCATCTTCTACGTCTATACGCAAGCAATTGACATGAGATCTACGTTTACAAGTACATACTTTACATGATGTTGACTTTCAATACATCAGAATTGCATTCTCACTCGATATATTACAAGATCAGATTCAATACGCTTTGAATCATCGTCTTACATCTCAAAACAAGCTCTCAGATTCTTTCTTGATAATCAATGATGACGCTGCAAAGATATTGATTGATTTCATCTGTGCATCACATTTTCATCGTTGAATGTCTTACTTTCTTGTTGTTTACAAGCTCAATTGAAACGTTTTTGAACGCGTTATACAACATTTTCTCAAGTTACATGACTTTCACAGACATGAGACTCGAAGAAAATCTTACATATCAAAGCATAATCGTTTAGCACGTCTTGCTTGAGCTTATGAACATCTGTTCTGAACACGAAAACAATGAAATTAAATACTTTGAATGAATGAAACGTGAGTCATGAACAGGCACACTAAGATCTGAGTTACAAGACGTGCAGAAGAAGAATATGATGATACATGCATCATAGATAAGAAGACAAAACCTCACGAATGACTGTTTTGAGACTGTTTCTCTGATGAACTGAGCTTAGAATCAAAGCTTTTCTGAAAGAAAAGCTGAGATTTTATTAATCAGACTTCTTACATTGAACATACAATATCACAGATCGTTGCTTGAATCAAATATATATACTCTGTCAAAGATAGAGAGTATTTTGCTAATTACTATGTTAAATTAAAGATTATTTCGAGCTACAATTGATGCAGAACAACGCTTCTCTTCACGCTGCTAAATACACTAAGCAGATTTTACACGAAGCAGATGTTTCTGTTATATTTTGACCTGTCTTTTCACCTGATTTGAATTCAATCGAGTCGTTATGAGATCTCTTGAAGAATTGAATCGCAGACAATTATATAATGAAAAATTTAAAGAAATATGAGATAATACGAGAGACTGTTTATCGAGACTGACTTGCAATTAGAAAGAATCAATTGAATCATCTAATAGATTCAATGTTTGCAAAATGTAAAGCAGTCATCGTAGCAGATGAAAAGCAAACAAAATACTAGATAGATTATCTTCAGAGCTGTCATAGTAAATTATTAGAGCGGCGTAAAGAAACTAGCGATCTGCTTTCGCACGCTAGAGTTTAACTCTCTGAAGGACGAGTAATACAATCATGACTCTAATTGCGACGGGTCGAATCGCTGAAGCGATTGTCGATGATACGATGAAGAAAGACGATGTCGTGAATGAATACGTTGACCGCGTATAAGGCGCTGAGGTAGATTGCGAGGGTGTGAAGTATTGCGAAGTCCGAGCGAGTGATGTCATCGAAGCCGAGAGAGAATGTTAGATGCTCTTCAGTCTATGTCTCTATACGACATAGTGTCTCTTAGAAAGAATATTTTATGTAATGTGCTGATGTACCCTAACGAGTCTATCAAGTACACGGTATCCGTGCCCCTCACTTTCGCTTAGTTCTTCGCTTAGTGCTCACCAGCCATGCATCACTTTCAGTCATGCATCACTAAATCTTCATATTTTTGATTCATCACCTTCAAAAATCCACCAAATTTCAACCACATGACTGCTACTTACGCTATCATCGAGAGTTGCATTCAGAAGGCTATTGACGTCATAAACACGCGTGAAAATTCTAATCGAGCCGAAATTGCGCGTAAGTTTCGTGTTTCATATGACAGACTTCGATCTAGACTACGAGATTATCAGTTCAAAGCAGCAGTACGAGAACTGCATGACAGAGCTTTAAAATCTGATCAGAAGTCAGCTTTACGACAATACTTAACTACAGTGAATCAGTTAGACCTGTCAGCTAGACTACACATGATACAATCAACGATAAACGCTCTTCGTGCTCAAGACTTTGCTCGTTGAAATTCTTCAGCTCTACTGAACGCTTAATGAGTCAAACGATGATTAAATCGTCAATCAGATCTTTTCAAAGCTAAACGAAAGTCTTTAGCAGCTGAAAGAAAGAACGCGCATGATTCAAAAGTACTACAGACTCATTTTGATGAGTTTAATGAAATGATGATCAAATATGATATAACGAAGAATGATACACGAAATCGGCTATCGTATGAGCATTGCACCGTTGCACGCTTCGATTGAATTGTTACTGTAGATTTAAATAGAAGAATTTACTTTAAGAATCCGAAAAATAGAGAGTCATTGACGAGCATCGAACGCATCAGTGAAGAGAGCAAGGATATATCGTCAAATAGAAGCCGCTGAAAATGCTCGCAAAGCACGCAAAAAGCAGTCTAATAAGGTTCTCAAAATCGAAGGCATCTTGTACGTCAAAGACGCTCGAAGTATGACTCAAGATAGACAGAAATTGAAGGACGAGAGGCAGCAGCAGCGCGAAGAGGCCTGGGAAAAGCGTTATTTAAATGCACTAAAGAAGTGCTACAGGGCTACTAAGTCCCATAGAGCTGCTCGCATTAAATTCGTTCAGGCTTATCAGTAGAAATGGCGGGTTATTTTGAAGCAATTGCTCAAAAATCCTCGTGTATATAAAGGGTAGTTGAATTTAGTGGTGCATGGCTGAAAGTGGTGCATGGCTGGTGAGCACTAAGCGAAGAACTGAGCGAAAGTGGGGGGCACGGATACGGTCATTGAGACGGAAATCAAAAATTGTTATATCAGAGGTGCCTAAATATAATGCATTAGGCGAACGAGATCCATAGTAGCGGACAAGGGACAAGAAGAAACGGGGGTCAGAGTAGCCTTGTGCGTCACGTTGATGCACTTACAGAAAATTAAGTCATGCTCAATTGTGACACGTTTTCCAGTGCATTGTGATATGAACGTGCTTTTGCCTGATCCCGTCATGCCCAGTACAAGAATGAAAAGCGCATCGCGGGGGAGCTTTTCGGCCTCAAGAAAAGCGAAGAAGTTCTTAGCTTGCTCCTCGATCCGCTCTCCTACGGCAGCTGCATCCTTCATGGCAAGTTTTTATAGCTAGCAAGTAAGTGAGGTGTAGAAAAGTTGCTTATTTTCTATATGCTAGCAGGCAAGAAATATAATAATGCATCCGCATTCAGCGATTTGCTGACTACGGGATTATTAGCCTAGTAAAGTTTTTTGCGTAAAATAACTTTTGTCAAGACCAATCTTCTTTAGAATACAGATTGGCAGTCTAACGTCTCTTGGAGGATGCAGTTTTCAGTTTCCCTGCGTGGAGAAACGCGCTGAAAACCCCTCGCTAGGAATAAGGAAGTGTGCTAAGGTAGATAACCCCGTGCGGGGAATCTACAAATCAGCAAAGCCTTCTCTGAATTCTAAAATTCCGAAACTTTTGCTCTATCAAGCAGTATCTTGCCTCTAAACAGCAACTTCACTTTAAGATGGCCGAACTACTCGTCGACAATGAAGTGAAGATCGACAAGCCATGCGAAGAAAAAGACGAATGCGTGTCCCAAGCTTGCGAGGTTGAGTCTGCGAAGGATGAAAGATCGTGGGAAGGCAAGGCCACGAAGGCAACAATGACTGGCTCGATCGAAGAACAGAACTTTGTCAACCAAGAATATAGCTATTGTGTAGCCGTACGTCGAAACAGACGCGAACGCCTATCCCAAGCTCGCAAGGCTACAGATGCAATATGGTGGAAGGTTGCTGGCTCGAACGAAGAACAGAGCTTGTCGGTCAAGGACATAGCTGTAGCCGTACGTCGAAACAGAGACGAACGTATATTTCAAGCTCGGAAGGCTAAGGTTGTGCTGAACCCAACATGGTGGAAAGTCACTGGCTCGATCGAGGAACAGACGATGTCAAGAGAAGACCTTGATAATTTAACTTTATCTCAACTTTCTATTTGGACCAAATTCCGGTAACTAACCTAACTATAATTCATGTGGAACTATGTTCGGAACTTTCTTGAGGTTTTGCTACACTCCGAATCATTTTAATTTCGTTCATTGATTCAATGTCTCTTGAAGTCGCTTCCACCTTTCACCCTGTCACTCGCAGAGCTGCTTTCACTTCGGAAATGTCGTCTTCAACATCGTCAGTCAGTCGTCAACAATGATATCTGCATTGGACATGGTCTCGCCCTCAAGGAATGGATCATTGTCGTATTGATACAACTTTGCGAACTCTTTCAACTCGGCCTTGAAATCCTCAATCATCTTCAGTCGTGCTTCTCCCTGTATGACAAGATCATCCCAGTCACTGACGTCAACCCGGCGCGCGAATTCGGTCTTGCTGGCTTCCGCGGTTTCTGGATTGAATGGGATCCCCTCGGTGCTGAGAATGACGTGCCGTGAGAAGAGAGCATCCACATGCGCGTTAAACACGCGATGTATATCAATGCTATCTGGTGGAAAGAGACGCGAACCGCTTAGCGGATACGTCTGATCAAGGTAGACAGCAATGTCGAATGAATCGTCGACGTAGATATTCGTTGCTACATCGTGAATCATTGGCAGCGTGTAGAAATCGCTGTCATCGGGGTGCTTGCGCACAGGAGCGACGCTATGTGCCATGCGCGTTGCTTTGACGTCAGGTAACTCAACTCACTTCGTCTCGTATGATACAGACTTAACATTCAAAGTGTAGCTGAGGGAGCGTGAATGTCAGTACGGAATTGGTCATCGATGAGGATTGGGGAGTCGTATACCGCGTTTTCCAGGGATTTGGAGCATAGGTTCGCTTTGGTGGCCCTGAGGCAATTTAAATCGATTCTTTAAAAACTTTGATTAATGTTTTTATGACTACTTTAAAGATCTAGGCTACGAGTAACTTTTGCTAAGATTCTCGGTAAATTCTAGGATCGGTCTAGGTTTTTGCACACGGCGATACTTGGGTAACGCCGATTGTGGGGAGAGCGGGGCACGATTGAGAATTTTGTTGCCTTGACAGACACAACTTACACTGTTCCAGGATCTGTCCAGCCATCCTTTAATATTGTCTGTCTATCCTATTAGCAGTTGTGGCCGCCGATTCAGCTCTTGCTTGAGGAAGTTGCCAGCCTTGCGTGGTTGCGAACGCATCTTCATTGAGATCTCCAATGACGCAGAGCATGGCTGCCGCCAAACCACCTAGGCGGGCAATGCCAATCATTCCTGCCATACCTCGCAAGTTGGAGATGAAGGCACAGCAAGATACGCGTCGTACAGCAATACCTAAGCCGGAGGCGGAGAAAGAAAAGCAATCCCGCAAGGGCACTCCCAAGCATTACATCTGTGTTACGGGTGACCAAAACCTTAGTCTTGCAAACCATGGAGACGCAACGGACGAGATCTTAGAGCCGAAGAAAGATTCACCAACCTTCACTCAAGAGCTAGCCAAAGGTAACTTGAATGACTCTTCGAAAGCCCCAGGTCCCCTTGCTAATTCTACGTTAGATAGAAATGGAAAACCAGCGGTTCTCATTGAAGATTTTGGCATTGGGAAGCATGGTTTCATGCTACCTCCTCCCTTCTATCCGTCTCACCGTCCGCCTGTATTCTCGCCTGGTGAGCCTTTTGAGCCCGCGGGATCCTCCGATTCACACCTCCCCTTACATGATACGGATTTGCACAACGAAGGAGAGATTGCAGCAGAGCAAGCTGTCTCGAATCTTTCAAGTCTACCAAATCCTCAGTCTTTGTCTTCGACCCTCCATTCCCATCCAAAACCCCCCGATGACGTAACACCTTCTCCGACTCAATCGTCATACCAAGGCTATGGCCACGTACAATATGTACCTTTCTACCCCAAACCGACTCCGCCCACCGACGCCTCAATATCTCCCACTCATTCTGCGTACCCGGAGTTCGGGTATTCTCATTCAATCTCGTTCTGTCCCCCTTCCAGTTCGCTTTCTGTTGACACTTCGTCTCCAACCCAATCTTCGTATCAGGGTTACACATATAGCGATGCTTATCCCGGATCCGGAGCATTCCCTCAATCTTACAATAACACTCAGCAACTACCAAGTACTTCTCTACCGTTCAGACATGAGTATGGCTCAGGCATGTCGCACTACAGCCACGTGCCAGCTTTCTCTTCCCTGGGCAGTCATCCACCGCTTACGCCTTCTGCAACACCTCTGAATAGTGCAACCAAAGAGAGTCCCGACAACTTATTGCAGTACCAGAACTCAACCGAGTATAGTGCTAGCACTGCGAGTACCGTGCCCCAGGACCTAGAATCTCCACATCTTACCACTTCTGAGAGCACTTTTGGTCTTGAAGATACCTCGTCTTTCTCAAACTCTTCCAAGTTTGGTTCGCCGACTGTAGTACTGGATAGAGATTCTGCATTCGAGCTTTGGCGTACGGCGATGCTGGAGAACTTACAGCATGTACCACTTGAAACATTGTCTGATCAACCTTCGTTGTCCAGTTATTTACTTCGGCGTTTCAATAATGATGATACTTACGCCGATTGCTGTTTGCAGGTCACTCACGAATCCCATCGTTTCCAGACTGTGAGATTTTGGCTCCATAGCTTGCTTATTGCACAAAGCCCGACGCTGCAAGCTTTGGTGAATACCTCAGCAGTTGCAGCTGACGGCAGGAGGCTTTTATGTCTTGAGATGCACGACCATTATTCCACCCCTGCAGCAATCAAATTTGCTCTTCGTGTCTGCTATGGCGAGTCACCTCACATTTATACAGGCTCTACAGCGTTTATGGAACCCTCAAAATCTGCTGCTGATGTATCAATATCTTGGATGGACGAGGCTTTAGCGTTCGCGGCTGTTGGCCAGGTACTACAGCTGAACTCAGTTATAACCAGAGGCATACAGATTGCATCAGGTATTCTAAACTGGGATAATCTTGAAGGGGCAATATGCTTCACTTTGGACCGTGGACTTGATCGGACATCGGATCTCATTTCTCATTCTCAGCCTTCAGCCAAGTCCTCCACTGCAGTGCCTCCCTGCAGTAATCAGGGAACCCCTTCTTCTGCCAACAAGGACTCACCAATTGAACCTACGCCGCTTTCTATATCACCTGACGTACAGGCGAATGTCAACGGTCAAGATGCAATTACAGATGTGTCTAAGGTCCTTCTGTACCAATGTCTTGATTTCATTGTTTCAAACTGCCCAGGCTCCTGGGATTTAGATGCGTCCGCTAGACCGCTGGCGGACAATGGTAGGCTACCCGCAATAGCAGGAAGTCGATCGCCAATGTCTAAGTCCCGGCTCAGTCGAATCCAGTTTGGAGACCACCCATCCGAAATATCTGCGAAGTTATGTAATCCGAACACAATCCTATCGACCATCTTACTTTCGATGCCATTTACCCTCCTCAAGTATCTTCTAGACCATTTTGAAGAATCCATCGCGCGCCGGAACAGCAGATCCATCGTTGCTGAGAGGGAGCGAAGACGCCTGAGAGTGCTGAAGAACGATAGTGTTTCTTCTTGTCAGAAGCAAGCTGCTGTGGAAGTTTGGGCAGAGGCGGGATGGGAAGAGTTCGTGGCTGAGCAAGAAAATTCCAGACTTCTAGTAGCAAGGAAGTGGACAGGATTTTGACTCTTAACAGGTTAAATGAGGTACATGTTACGACATTGTGTCAGGATAAGCTGGAGATGCTTTGGCACTGGCAGCAGCGGCGGCCATGGTGGTAGGAATTTCCTTGTATGCATTGCGAGCGCTGGCGTACGATACAAAAGGGGGCCGATGGAGCGAGAGGGTTGGAACGTACTTGAGCATCTGTCCATATGTCAATTCGGCTAATCCAAAAGTCTTCCTTCAATATGCACCTACCTTAGCGGACTAACACCAAAGTTTTTTACGGTTTGAGATCGACCCAGCAGTGGAACACGTCAAGCAGTCAAAACAACTGTGAACAAACCGTAAAAAAACGCTTAAACTCGTAATCAAACGGTAATTCTATGAGGTCAACTGTTCATGTTAGTGGATTGATCTTAAACCGTTAGAACCTACTACCTTGGTCTGCTAAGGTATTATTCACTTCCACTAGACTTAAGAACATCAGGGAAAATCAATTTGGCACTCGAGGCGACGGAGTATTTAGTCCAACGTAGACTGTGGAGTCGTCGAGACATGTTGAAATCACTATGGAGAAAGCTCACCGTATTCCGTCAGAAGCCAACATAGGAAGTCTGAATTAACTCTCTTTAATCACGATAACCATTCATTCTATTCAATCCCATGGCCTCTCCCTATAACTTGAAACTCCTAAACATACATCACATGGTTCCTTCCTCCTCTTTTTCCCATTCACCCCTTGATTGTAATATCCGTTCACTCCTTCCTCTAAGAATCTGGCATCCTCTACATTCACCTACCTCACCGCCCTCTACAAATATGTTCTCCATGTCTCATCCTAAGATGTCTAGCTCAATTCCCTAAATATTCTATTCCTGCTCACCTACTTTCTATAGATGTCTACTACTATTGCTTTTGCCAGCGAGGCTTTTACTCCAGCAATGACACGCCGCGGTCACCGTCGTCGTCGTCATCGTCAAAGTCAGGCCAAGTCTTCCGCTGGTCGGGAGATGAGTGAAGATCGGGAGGATGATATGATGGAGGGTGGATGTCGTATAATTAGCCGTGAGTTCTACCTCAGCCGTTTGGATCCCATCCCTGCTTTTGATTGCAGCTTCATAGCTAACACGAAAGCCGAAACTAGAGAATCGTTTCGCGTCCCTCTCTTCAACAGAACCAGCGCCAGGTTCGCAAACTGAGCAAACTGCCTTCGCGCCGCTGCAGTTGGCCTCCAAGATTGCCGACAAAAGCCCGAAATTTACCTCTTCCTTTGCTAAGGCATCGATTACGCGCCGCAAACTTCGTCCTACGAAGCAGGACGTGCCAGTCTCGCAGGTCGAGCGTACAGTCCCACAATCAGCTTTCACCTTTAGCCACAAGACCCCAGATTTCAAAAGTCCTGGAGCGTCTGCCACTACAGCCAAATTTCATGCCAAGGTGCCGGCCAACTCAGCGGCACAGCCTCTTCCAGGAACAAATACCGATTCATCCAATCCACACCTCCTCCCACAATTCTTCCCCTCCATCGCTCCGTCAACAGCCGTCGAGCTCTGGAACAATATGCCTGCTCCTCCCTCAAGGCCTCCTGACGGCCCAATCACCCCACCGCCAATTCCGTACCCTCCTGCCTCCCTCTTGACTCCACCTCCCTCTCCTCCTGCGGCAGAACCTGGAGCCGATTCTAGCAAAGAGCCCTTGTATCCTGCGAAAGCTTGGCTGGACTCGTACAAAGTGAGTACGGAAAAGGGATGGCCAGAATTAAAGAATGAGCCCATGGCCCCAGCAACCAAAGATAGGAAATCTAGGTTTTTCCCCCATCTGATCCCATTTATGCTATTCGCCCCGCGAGCAAACACATCCAAGTACAACGCTGGCGACAGAACTGGAATGGAGAGGAAATCAAAAGCGTCCCCGCCATCGCCGTTAGACCTCGTGAGTATTTCTTTAGCCAGTCCACTTGATGACGAAAGTCCTCTTCTTGTGCGCGCGGATTCGGGAAATGATGCTCGAGGCGCAAGTAAGACGAAAGCTTCCTGGATTCTATGGGGTAATGACATGTCTCACCTGCGTCTAAAAACCGGTGGTTTCATTGACAGAGACCATTGGGCGATAAAGGACGGGGAAGTGGAGGAGGAGGTGGGTATGGCTGAGGAATATATGAGAGAAATGGGACGGGGAAATATGCGCGACGTGCATGAGGGGGGGATTGATACAAGTTTAGGAGAGGAATGGGAGGTCGTCGAGGTTGAGCAGTGGTGATGGATGGCAATTCAAGGGAGTGGAGACAAGGTTTGGGAAGTAGAGAATTTGGTAGTAAGAATTGAATCGACGGGTGAAACTCGTTTACGACAAGAAATTGAACAGGGCTGAATTGGTTAGGGAGAGGTCATTGAATAGCACTGGATGTTGTGGCCTTTAGAGGTGGATGGCAGGTCCATGGTTGGAACCGCTTTGAGGTGCTGGATAGTTGGAGTCAGGTTATGGTTTAGGTGTTATGCAATAGCAGTTATAAGATTAAAAAAACTTTGGAATCATGTCCTGTTGGGTGAAATTAGGAGAAAGTTGTATGAGGAGGATGCGTGTGGAAAGGAGGCGGTTGAAATGGGGTTATTGGCGTTGATTGCGGGTTTAATGTACCGAATATTGGAACGGAGATAGGCAGATTTTTAGGATGATGGTTGAACATGGCTAGGATTTCGAGAGGTGCTCAGACACCTGGAAATCAGGCTTGGAAGAGAGTTTCGTTTCCGGTTACCTGAGTTGAAGAGACCTCGATAGCAGACGTCTTAGATGAGAACAAAGGTTCTGAACAAAGTACCAAAGGGATGGATAGAGGTGTTGAAGGTTCCAGAGGTCAAGTCGCCGTGACCATGCTCTCACAACCTATACATACCTCAACTACTGAGCAGCAGAAAACAACGACATCGTCTAGGAAGACTAGAAGATCGAGAGGTTCGAAGAAGGCGATGATCAATACCTTACCGTGTCACCCAGTACGCCATCATACAAAAAGCTTAAGATTTCTCAAGTCTCCGTGGACCCTGGTAGTAATGTTTGCAGGACAATAAATAGATTATCTGAGTACTTTGGCTCAAGCTGCCGTAATTGCGGATCAGTTATGCTTTAAGGCTATCAGATAGCAGATGGGAATTTTATATAGACGTCTCTGAGGATCAAATCCACGGTCCGCCATCGAGTTGTGGTAAATAGCATGGATGACGAACGTTTGGCGCCGCTGTACAAGGCCCGAGCTGGAAACCAACGGGCCAGGTCAGCCTGGGCAAATATGTGTGCCACGGAAGTAGAGAAAGCATTGTGCTAAGATGGTAATACTAATCGGGTGATGAAGATGATGTTAGCGCTAACCCGGTCCAACATGTCACGTGCCAGGAACCTCAAAACTCAATTCTGTACCTTGGATGATGTTTAGTTAACAATAACACTTACTAAGACCTATGCAGTGGTCGCTGACCTCCCTCCGCAGGATCTAGTATCAAAGCAACCAATGCTTGCCTTTCTTAGGCAGCTTTGTCGAAAGAAGATTGAGGAGGAGCTTAGTCAACTATATCATCCGTCGAGGTACTACCCTGTCAAAATTGGAGATACATTTGCGAAGCGATATAATGTCGTGGGGAAACTAGGGTGGGGTCAATTCTCTACCGTTTGGCTTGCAAGGGACACTAAGTAGACCTTCTCTTATTCTTGACATGACGGCTTGGTAACAGCATTCCTAGGGACGAGAGGTGGGTATCGCTCAAAGTCTCTACAAGTAATGTCACCGGAGGTGTGACGAGTGAACGAGATGTCCTTGAGACTCTAAAGATGAGAGATCCAACGCATGATGGATATCATCACGTCCTTGCGTTGCTGGATTCCTTCACTCAAGATGGGCCCAACGGTCAGCACATGTGTCTTGTCTACAAAGCCATGGGGGAGCCAATCCGTCGATTCCAGGCCAGGTTTCCCCAACACAGATTTCCAACACCATTAATGAAGAGAATATCAAAACAATTACTTCTAGGCCTAGATTACACACATTCTTGTGGACTTGTACACACCGGTATATTATCATGATTGAATTATCGTGACAAGAATACTAATCACTGCGTGACAGACATCTCACCCCGAAACGTGCTAACCGAAATTAAAGAAACTTGGATATTCAGTAAATACTTAGATGACGTCCCTTCTGCTCAAGAGGTCAAAAAGCTAGGTCGTCAATCTCCGGTGCCAACAACCTTTATGAAGCCTCCAAAAGATTACAAAAACATCGACATTAGGCTTGCGGATTTCGGCGAAGCTCGACAGGAATCAGAGCAGAACACAGACCAAGTTCAACCCGAGAAGCTGCGTGCGCCAGAAGTGCTCTTACAATTGAAATGGGATTCGAAAATTGATATATGGAGCGTAGCTTGTATAGTAAGACAAAGGAATCACGAACATAAGCTACATTCATCGGTCTAACTTTCTCTAGATATGGGAGTCATTCGAGCAAAGGTTCCTCTTCGGTGGCCGCATACGTCGTACAGATGATTATTCGGTTCGGGGCCATCTGAGCGAGATTGTACACCAGTTAGGCCCTGCACCGCAAGAACTCCTTGCTCGCTCAAAGCATTCATCAATATACTTTAACGAGAATGGTGAGATCTTTTTCAATATGTGTAATACTCGGTCCACTAACACCGTCTGAAAATGTAGGAGAGGTTAGAGGTCTATCACCGCTCTCAGCTCCTCACTTCTGGCAACAGGAAGAAAACCTTGAGGGTAATGAGCAAGCTCTATTCATGGACTTCATCAGGTCGATGTTGAAGTGGCTCCCGGAAGACCGCCCAACAGCCAAGCAAGCCATGCAGCATGAATGGCTCAGAACCTGATCTGTTTGTATTCAAACCCTAGAAATCAACCCCTTAACATACAGCCGGTATCGACCGAATGACGGTCCAAGGAATTCATGAGGGTTCTCCTGAGCTAGATTCATTGCCTCCGTCTCTTCCCAAGGCTTCTTGCGCCCCTTTATTTTCCTTTTCCGTGAACTTCCATTTCTTCATCAAACCATCCCGGTAGAAGTGGTAGGTCCACAATATTTTCCCCATGCGGTCCAGGCCATAGCCCGTTAGGTGGTCAATATCCTTGCCTGGGTGTAGTGGAGCTCTAGATGTGATGATATTTTATTACTAGACAGCATTAACTCAAGACTGCTCAGGATCCCTCACCTGTGCTGAATCTCAGCAATTCCGTCTGCCATAAGCTCGGATATGTTCTTGTCCACCGCCATGTCCGAGATCTCATCTCCCTCCACTGACCTATGGACTCGATCATTCCATACGATCCTCCTGATTCCTCTATAGACTCGAGTAAACGGGAATGCTGCTGCCTGTACAGCGCTAGTTGTGAACAGTCGGAGCATTATTGAAGGCTGTGATTTTGCTTTTTGATGGCTCGTTATGAGTTCGTCCTGTGAAAAATGCTTAGATAAGAGTGGCTCAAGGTACAGCAACGAGTAAACTCACTTCCAAGATGAGTAATGGTTTCCTGAGTCGAGCGGTTTGAATACTTTACTAATGCGTCAAAGATCGATCTCCGCTGAGTTTTACACATAGGAGACTCACGCCAGTTTGAGCGATATAATTTAGATCGACTGCTGATGTGTAAGAGATAGTCGATGTTCTTGATTTCAGCTGTCTCAGGCGCTCGAAGTCAAGCTAGAAGCAGTATTCACTAATGGGTCATGGAGTGAATGGAATCTCAACCCTGCGGATAGATTGATATGGATCCTATAGCAAGGGTAGCCCATTTCGGAATGGAAGAGATCAAGTTCTGATCGGTTGGATTAATTTTTTGACCGAGCAGCTGAAGTAAACATTCCGATTTAATACGGATGACAAGTGTCAGAAAGTAAGTTCTACTCGTTGGCCCACTGTACGTCCTCGACTCTCCGCAAATGAATCTAGGACACGAAGGCAAGACCTCGATCATAAATAAGGTCGGGCGTCTATGCAGATTTCACGTCCTCCAGGATAGCCCAAGAAAATTTTCTCCTCCAGCGATTCCCATCTTGAGTGGACCGTGGTGCCCTTAGCAGGAAGTTCGGATTCGCGTGAAAGTTCGCACAAGGTAATGACAAAAAGGAGTAACAGACCCGACTCACCCGGAATTCTCTCCACCACGTGTCGAATCATGGCTTGAGGAATTGCAGAACCATCGGCGTTCCCAGAGTTTTTCTCTCAACCAAAAACAACGTAAGAATAAATCAGGAAAGTCCTTGAACTTTTTGAAAAGGAAAGCAAGTTGCTTTGGAAACCCCATTCTTTTTTTATTTCAACAAGGGCTTCCTACCGAAACACCGTTGCAGACATCGACTTTGTCTGAAATACATTTATGCTTGCAAATCTGCTGTTTGGTTGCACTTCCCCGGAATCCATGCTATTCCTGACCGACGTTCATTGATGCTAGAGAGCATCTACATGTACATACAAGCCTTCCGCAGATGTTGTTCTTTATTCAAATCAAAAGTTGAGAACATGGGATTCGCAAAATTTCATAACACACTATCGAGAAATAATCCTATACATACTACTGGTCTGATAGAGAGATGATAACCGTTGGTCATTAAATCTGTGGAGTTTGTTTGGTCCATTATTCATTGAACTCTCTTGATTCTTGGTATTGGTTTTTTATAATTTGTAAAATGTATGGATCATAGCATGGTGGTGCATTACACCAAGAATCGACGGTCCGAAATCCAAGACAATAGCTCGTACTACTGTATCATGACCTGATCACTATCAATGTGATTTTTAGTGTTGGTCGTAGGCCTTTACGTCTAATAAGTCTTCCTTTGGAAGATTCCATCCATTCTATTTTCTAGCTCTATGTAGAAACCACCAGAGGTTCTTCTATCATGCATGCTATTTATTCCTAGCTTTGACTCAGCGAGTGACTATGCAAGCACATCAGAAACCGCAGACACAGTGCAGCCATCCAAAGGCTCTGGGACTCCGAAAGGGAAAACTCAACTAGCAGCAAGCACGAAAGCAAAGCCGTTCAGGATTACTGAACGGCTGATATTAAGCCCAACGCCAGAGACGCAGCCATGAGAATGTGTGTGTGTGTACCATGATTTGCTTGGCGTGAGTCGTTGTCTCGTTACAGTCCTAAAGAGCGGCATTACGTCGAAAACCTTTGCCGCTTCGTGCCGGAACTTGAGTCTTTCGCGTCAGAGCATACCTCGCGCAGACATTCCATGACTGGAACATACAGCGCGCCGCTTCGGATCGCTGTATAAATTTTGGTGACTAACGACCCGATCGTCGCACTGTTTGTGCTTGGATCCATCCATGTTGCATCTGGATTTGATGCCTTCGAAAACGCTGTTTGAAACGGCACCCCAAGCTCTTGGCGCACAAACTTGTACATACGGTTGGATGCAGAACCAAGAAATCCTGTGGGGTCTGGGTTGGCAGCATAAACATCACGGCTAGTACGAAAGGTTTCCAAAGCCAATGCACAACATCTTTCTGTCCATTGCCTCAAAGCTGGAAGAAGGCTCGCGTCGTCCTTGGACGAGTGTAATGCGTGGGCCAGTATTGTCGTCTGCATGGATCCAATCACCTGTGGAAAGCGCTCAGCTGAATCCATAGTCGTGGTTCTGTTCAGCTCTCTTTCGAAGTGTAACCACAAGCCTGCATGAAGACGGTCGACATTATGCAGGACCGGTGCAAAAATTTCGTATGTAACGCTTGCCAATGCTGGCTCCAGAGCGTCAAGGAATCGAATATGGAGGACCCGTAAATCCAGAGCCTGGCATAGAGTCAAAAGAAAAGCCGCGGATAATTGAGAGAGAACATCGAGAGCCATATGCGTGTAACGTGCCGACACAAGGGCCAGAGAATTGAGAGATTGATTCCCCATCTCCGCGTTCTGCATGTGGGATTGAATGGGGTTTGCCAAAAGACCCAATTCAGCTTGAAGAGCAGCAATGCTAATATCAACGCCTTTCAGTAAGAACGACTGGCTAGGCTCATCAGCAGTCAAATTGGGTGGCAAGCCATTATTCAGAGCTGGATTTATTAACTCCGTGCATTGTGCAAACAACATACGTCCAATGGCTTGCATGGCAGAGCGTGCTTTCTCCATTGCAGACGTGACGCTCATGGCTTGGAAATTCCCCCCGTGCAAGACTCTACCCCCTTTGGAGTCAATGATGGGATTGTCGGTTGAGGAATTAATCTCGACGGAGAGCTGCTTGTGTGCCAACATCAAGTCCTCTAATTGTGGGCCGAGCCATTGAGGGGCCGTCCGAGTGGAGTATCGATCTTGACGCAAAGACCCGTCATCAACAGAATGATGATCGCCCGTGGTTATCAGCTTGGATCCCGTAAGGAAGCTCTGGATGTTATGTGAGGCCTCTATTTGACCCATATGTGGTCGAACTGCTGCTAAAAAGGGATCAAAGCTTTCTGCACATCCCCGTAGCGACTCGACACTCATGGAAGTCAAGATCTGAGAGAGTACCGCAAGGCAATGGGCATCATGAAGCGCCAAGGTCCCAATCCCCGCAGATACAGCAGTTCCATTCACAATTGCGAGGCCTTCCTTGGGCGCCAAGCGGAGAGGGGCCAATGACGATTGCGAGAGTGCCACGTCAGCCGTGGTTATCTTTCGCCCCCCTTTGTTGTCGTTGACCCATACTTGGATTCCAGGACTTCCTTCAAGAGCTCCACCAATATAGGAAAGAGGGATGAGATCACCAGATGCAGAAACGCTACCGCGAACGGGAATAACTGGAATTATGTCCTTCCTTAGGAGACCAACCAGATTCTGGATCAGCTCAGGGCGTACGGCCGAGTTTCCACAAGCAAGGGAGTTGCCTCGGACCAACAAGGATGATTTGACCCATGACTCCGGCATGAGGGTAGATGCCATCGGATCCTCGTTTAGTAAAGCCTTTTTGAACTGTGCATTAATTCGGGACGACCGTTGAGATCCATGACTATTGCCATTCATCTCGCCATTGATGAAGCCATTTGTCAAACCGTTGGAAAAACCGTTCGTCGGCTCATGAACATGGCCATTCGTGCTTAAATGGCTCTCCTTACGCACTGCGAGAACCCCACAATTCAAGAAACTGATCAAGGTGCGTTGAAGCTTGTCGACTTCATCTGTGCGAGTGTCTGCACTACCTCCAAAGCCCGTATTCACACCTTTTCAATAATTCTCAGTCTCATATGCGATTATTGGGCCGTCAGAGGGTACAGACCGTAGATACATTGACCGTGGGCCAAGCAGGACTTGAGAAACTCTGCGCTCTCCTCTACACGAGGCAATATCTTGTCGCTCACCGTTACATGAGCATCGTATCTGCATCCTGCGAATCAGCTTGGCAACCTTACACGATGTGCAGACATGTCGAATATCTTTGCCTCCCTTTTTTAAGGACTTACCTGGCAACTGCAACTACGGTAGCAAGATGCAAGGATTTTCCATCAATCGCAAATTCTCGTCCTGGATCGCCAATCAATTCCACGAGTTTGTCCCAATGCCGTAAGACCGTATGCCGATGACTTTCCGTATCAGGGAGCGGAAGTTCGACAATTTCCCACTGCTTCGACATTGGTTCTATTGCCGGCATCGGAGGCGAGACTTTGATGGTTGTGGTGTTCACGGACATGGAAGGCAAAGTAAAGAAGTCAAAGGATTATCCTGCCAGATCTGGCTAGAATATTCTTGTACTCTGAAAATCAAAGCGCAAGGTCTACAGTAAAGCCACCATCGACTTCGCTAGATATGAAGCGGCGGACAAAGGTGAATTTAGTCGACTCCAAGCCGCGGCGGGGGGCCATCTCTCTCTTTATCGACTCGAGAACAGGATCTCTCTCTTTAGAATATCGGCTCGAGAACAGGAAACGACGAACATCCCCAAACCACGCATACCAAGACACGCCGCCAACCTTGGCTTTACTTCTAGTAAATCAGAACTCCTTAACGTCTATCTTTAGCTTCTGCTGTGGTAAAGACCTCTTCCACGATCTCGGCCCATTCGCCCACTCTTACTACCTGGAGACTCTGTACTCTAAAATCCCAGTCCCGTGTCTGTGGTATTAACGAGGTAATCCTACATAACCCTAAGTCGAGGTCGGTTAGGCTATGAGGGTTATAGCAAGGCT
>JAABUV010003031.1_pt1 | contig 21870 bp, 30 predicted proteins | sample 5559971 | NCBI WGS metagenome assembly JAABUV01 (sample SAMN10711881, study PRJNA513362) | rock metagenome | isolation source: Antarctica rocks | place: Antarctica: Victoria Land, Knobhead nord | collected 2015-12-19
TTGCACACCGCAGCGTCTCCAAGGCCAGCATGGAAGCGACAGTGCGGGAGCGACGGCGGCGGACTGCAGCGAGCGCGCGCGCGCCTGCAGGTCGCCGGTGCCGTGCCAGAAGTGCGTGGCAGCCGCCGGCCGCGGCGGCAGCCGCGACACATTGAACGCCCAGTGCCGGCCCAGGAAGAGGGCAAAGTCCTCGAACAGCGGCGCGCCGCTGCGCTGGCGCAGGCTCTCCGGCACGATCATCTGCGGGCGCGGCTGCGAGGGGTCAGAACCGTGCTTCGAGGGTGGCACACAGACACCACTGCAGCGTGCGGGAACGCATCTGCATGTGGCAGGAGCGCACCTGCATCGCTATCTGCGGCGTTTCCAGCAATATCCGATAACATGCAGGCTGTTGCTCCGCATGCAGGCGGACCGCCCTCGCCCGCGGGCTAAGCACCTGCTCCTCTCACCTGCAGCACGGGACGACAAGGACAAGGGCGTCGTCGTCAGCCTTGGGCCACCTCTGGGAACCCGCTGCCCGCTGCCCCAGGCACGCCCTTGCAAGGCTGCAAGCTGCGTAGGGGCGCCCATCGCGGCTTGCACGCCCTGACCCAGCGAGGTTTGCCGGCCTTGACCCAGTGGGGTTTGCAGACCCTAAACCAGCAGGGTTTGTAGGCGCACCCCGAAGTACTCCGGGTGGTCACGGTCCAGGCAGGCCGCGTCCGGCGCGGCCATCGTGCGCTTGGCATTCAGCGCCAGCGGCCGCAGCACGGCCCAGAACAGCGCCGCGCCGCCCGGCCGCGTGAGCGCCCAGGCGCGCAGCGCGGCCGCCAGCGCTGGGTGGTACCGGTACAGGCCGGCGAACGCCGCGGTGGCCGCGCCGACGCCGCCGAGCGCCCCATTCCGCGCGCTCCGCCGGCGCCATCTGCCCTGCGCGCACCGCAGCAGAGGTAGGGTAATACCCTACGTTATACACGCCGCAGCTTTGGTAAGCACGAGTGTGGGCGACCAGGGCGACGGCCGCCGTCAGCGCCCGCCCGCATGCCGCGCCCCTTGTATCGCGGGCCCGCGCCACCGCGGGGCCGGCAGACGCTGCAGGGGCGGCGCCCCGGCGTCAGTCACCCTGGGCGCACGCCCCGGACGCCGCCCGGGGCCCGACTCGCGCGGCGCGGGCGGCCGCGCCGCACCGGCGGGCGCGGGCGAGCTGATGGTGAGCACGCCGCGCACACGGCCGGGCGGCAGGTAGGCCGCGGCCGCCAGTGCGTACGGGCCGCCGCCCGACACGCCCACCACGAAGAACGCGCGCAGGCCCAGGCCGTCCGCGAGCGCCGCCAGGTCCTCCGCGAATGTCTGCGCGCGGGGCCGCGCGCCCATTAGCGGCCGGACGCAAGCTCGCGCTCTGAGCGCAAACTGCATAACAAGGCAATGTACGGCGTCGCGCTGTTCCGCCCCCCCCCCCCGCGAGACAATGCCACTGTTGCAGGGGCACAGTGGCTGGACACTGGTAGCGCGCCCGGCGGTGCTGAGGCATGCGTGCAGACCCGCACTGTGCTCTGTTCTTGCACAGCCTTCTACCCACCATATGTGACTAGGGACATGGTGACGTGGGTCAGCAGTGTCGGCTCTGTGCATCACTAGCCTGCATGGGACGGATGCCCCGACCGCACAAGCCCCCTGCGCCTCTCGCCCTATACCTGCAACGAGCGCCTGGCGTCGCCGCAGCGATGCCGGCTCTGCACCGCACAGGCCTGCAGGAGGTGTGCAGGCCTGCAGGAGGTTCGCGCCCGTGAGCCCTGAGCGGCGAGGCCTCCCCCACCCTTGCTCCCCACTGCCCACCTGCAACGAGCGCCTGGGGTCGCCGCCGCAAAGACGGCCCTGTGCCGCACTGGCCTGCAAGAGGTTCACGCCCGCAGGCCCCGATCGGCAAGGCCGTCCCCCCTTCGCTGCCCACTGCAGAACTGGTCTCCCCCTTCGCTCACCACTGCAGACCTGGTCCCCGCTTTATTCCCCACTGCACCTGGTCCCCCCCTCACTCCCCACTGCGCACCTGGAAGGAGCGTCTGGGGTCGCGGCAGCTGGCGCCGTAGCCCGGGCGGTCCACGCCGATGAGGTACAGGCCCAGCGCGTCTAGCACGCCCAGCTCGGTGGACATCACCTCGTACCTGCCCAGCGCGCGCCGCTCAACCAGTCCGCTGCGAGGCGCCTGTGGCGGGAGGCGGGCGCAGCCAGCGGGTGGCGCATGTCAAAACCTGCCTGTTCATAGGGACACCGGTTTGTGCCTGCACTTGACAGTGTCATGTAAGGGATGCGCTGCCATGCGCACGCTGGCTTGGTCCTCCAGTGCTGCGCAGCGTCTACCGGGCGAGAGCGCAGAAGCAAAGGCAGAGGGCCAGCAGGGCGACGCGGTGCAGGAGCAGCGCGCTGGTGGCCACATGGAGCAAGGTGGAAGGCCGTCGATGTGCGCAGCGCGAGGCGGACGCGCGCCGCGCCCGTCAGCTGCCGGCCGCCTGGCAGGCGCCAGCAGGGCGCAGCGCACAACGGCTACGCCGACCCGCGCGGCAGCGGGTCGGGCTGACCATACACGCTGCGGCACGCGCCAAGCGGGCGCACCGGCTGGAGATGATGCCGTGCAGCCAGAAGGCCGCGTGCCGCGCCGTGTCGGGCCGCCCGCGCACATGGTACGCCAGCCGGCGCCCGTCCGGCAGGCGGAACAGCGCCGCGCCGGCGAGCGGCGGCGGCGGGGGCTCGCGCTGCAGCGCCAGCAGCGCGGGGGCGGCCAGCACGGCCAGCGCCGCCCAGCCCAGGCACGTCAGCACGCCGCGCCCGCCGGCCCTCGCGGCGGCCTGTCGGGGCGCCTGGCGCCCCCGGCAGCAATACATCATGGAGCAGCGCTCAGGGAGGTGAGCGAGCGAGCAGGCAGCCCGCCTCAGTGTGCATCGCCTGCACATGCAGTACGTTACGTGTTCGCTCTTCGGGAGACACCAGGCAGACCAGCCGCGCTGGACCTGCTGGTGCATGCTGCATGCACACTTTGCAGGTAATGGCAATGCAGTGCCTATTGACTCCAAAAGCAGTACAACGCTTTTTGAGTGCATACTGAGCTGTCCGGGAGAAGCCGACGCAAAGTGCACTGCGCTCAGTGGCACTTGGGGTGCTATGCATCAGTGCGGTTGCAAAGAAATTGCAGTGGGTGTTTACACACTTAGGACGCTCACCTTGCTAGGGGCAGCAGGCGCAGGCGCGTCGCCCTTGAGCTTTTCCATGGCGCCTTGGGCGGCAGCCCTTCAGCACATGCTCGCTGTCAGGGAATGGGCCTACTGTCAGGCCCCCCTCCGCCTCGAAGGCCTCCACCCCTTCCCCATCGCTTCTAGGGGAGGTGCTTGGTGAACTGCAGCTGTGACCCTGCTTTACAGGTCAGACTAGATTGAGGAGCGCCATTCCGAATGGCGCGAACTCGGAGCTGTTGAACACCAGCTTTGCGTGATCAGTCCTGTCTGGTGCGCGTTTGACAAGCAGCGCCGGCGCGTTCAAGTCATGCCGTTCACGTGGCCGCGCAGCGCCTGGCGCTCGCGGGGCCGCCCCCAGAAGACCGCCAACAGCAAGGCGCTCGAGCTGGTGGCCGAGGCCGAGGCCTTGACGCCCACGTGCAGGTCTGCTGCCGTGCGGAGGCGCCGCGTGTCGCTGCCCGTGCGTGATGTCGGACCTGCCCACTCGAGGCGACGCCGCGCTCGAGTTGTATGGAGTGCGTCTATCTGCGGCATGCCGCCGGGCGAGGTCGCCGGGGGACGCGTCGGATGGTGACACCAAGGCGTGCAAGCCCTGCCGGGCCGAGTGGCCTGACCAAGGAGCGCGCGGCGCGGCAGGATATGCTGGGATGTGGCAGATGAGACCAGGCCGGGCGGCGCGCTGCTGTCGCCGTGCGCGTGCCGCGGCTCCTCCGCGCACATCCACCTCGAGTGCCTGTACCAGTGGCAGTCCGCGCAGCGCCAGGGGCCAGGCGGCGCGCACCGCGCGATGCACTGCGACGTGTGCAAGCAGAGGCGCGCACGCATGGGCGCTGTGCTGTCGCGCTGCGGCCTGTCGTGCTGCGTCGGAGGCTGTGTGCTTCCCCACCCGCTGTTTTCTGGAATATTGCCACTTGCTGTGACGCGCAGTCTTTGGACCGCCAACTCATATGCGGGATTGGCACGTCAGTAGCGCTTGCACAGGCCTTGCAAAGGAGCTGGTGATAAACACACCAAGCTGACTGTGAGCGTGCTCGGGCCAGGTACCGCGTGGCCCCCGACACGCCAGGCCTGGACGCCGTGCCGGCGCTGGGGTCGGGGCGCGTCCGCGACTTCTGCGCGCTGCTGCGCGCGGACCCCACCATGGCGGTTGAGAAGGGCGTGCAGCTGTTTCTGACGGCTGGCGCCCTGCTGCAGGCGTGCACTGTCAGTGTTGGAGTAGGCTTGATTGACTGCATGCAGCTATGAGTACGGCTGCAACGGCGCACGACCAGTGCATGACCTTCGTTGTGACGCGGTGCCAATCTGAATGGACGGGCGCGTGGCAGGGCGGGCGGTGCAGCGTGCTGTGGACGCGCCGGGCGCTGCTGATGGCCGTTGCGACGGTGTGGCCGCCGCTCCGCAGGTGGGCGCGCGCAGCTTTTTCCTGCTTCACTGTTGACGTCAGGTGTGAGAGGGTGCTGTGGTGGGTGTGCATCACGGCACAGCGCATGACACAGGTGCACGCTCCGGAGCTGAGCACAGCATTGCGTCGGGATATAGTGTTGAGCGGGCCTTGCGACTTCTGTGGCGTGGCAGACAAGTGGCTATCACTGTCGCTGTCGCATGTGAGCCAGGCTGTGTCAGGCGGCGGGCATGCGGTGAGCGCGCGCTCGCCGCTGCGCAGCTTGGCCACGTGGGCGCCGGAGCTCATCCTGTGCTCGACCGCCGTGCCAGCGCTGCAGGCGCGCATCACGCCCCCCCGTCCCTGGCGCGGCCTCATGCTTTGCGCAGCATGCCAGCCCTGGCTGCCGAGCCAGTCAATGCAGTTGGGCTCCTGTCACGGCAGGGGTGTGGTGGTCCTGTGGGCCAGCGGTGAGCCGCACGCTCTCGTTGTCCGCGGGGAAGTGGGCGGCGCGCGAGCCGCTGCTGGGCGCAGGGTGTGTGTTGTAGGCCTGCAGGGTGTGTGTTGTAGGCCCGCGAGGCCTCCTGTGGTTGTGCAGTACACAGAAACGAGTAGGAAAGGAAGCATGGCATAGCCTCCGCGCGCGCGGCAAGCGGCGGGCGCGCGCGGCCAGGTGCCGCTGGCGTGCACGTCGTGCGCGCTGGTGGGCGCCGCGGCGCTGCAGGTGGCCGCGTCCGCGATCGCGGCCGCGTACGCCGGCTTCGTGTTCGGCTGCGCGCAGGGCGGCGTGCAGTCGGCCGCCTGGCTGGTGCGCGCGGGCGCGCGCCTCGCCGGCTTCGCGCTCGGCGGCGCGCTGCGGCTGCTGCGCGCCGATGCGCTGGCGGTCGCCGTGCGCCTGTGACGCGCCGGGGTCCGGGGGCGGCGGCGGGGCGGCGCAGGGCGTGCCGCGCGCTCTGGCGCGCGCGCTGCGCCTGCTTCGCAGCGGGCGCGCTCGGCAGCCGCTGCACCCGCTGGCTGGCTGCCAGGCTCCGCCCGGCAGCCCCCGTGCGCCGGCACAACCGGGTGCGAGGGGCGCGCTGTGCTGCTCTCCTCGCCCGCGCCCGCTGCCGCCACCGCATGTCTCACGTGTCACAGCGCACCCTCGTTTGCAGGACTTTGTGTGCGCGCGACTGCGCAGTGTTTTCTTAGCTTGTTGCGCGCGACCACCTGTTCAAGCCCTGTGTGCCATCAGGCCCAGTTCCAGCATGGTTTTGCGCCAATTATTCCGAACACTTTGCACAGCCGGGTAGGGTCATAGGCTCGCACCATGTACCGTAGTAGAGAGCCAGCGGGCTGCAGCTCCTGTGGATGTGCTGCCTGCAGCTAAGTGTGCTCTTGCGGCTGATCAGTTTTCCATGCAAGCGAGACACGCCAGGGGCAGTAGTAGATAGAGTTGAGGCACATGTATAATGCCAGCCTTGCTACTGGCCTCATAGGTATCGCTCCATTCATGGGAGATGTTGAGTGTGCAAGGATGGAGGTAGAGGCTTGTATCGAGGGCGCATGCGCTTACACCGCTGATCACTATACACACAGTAAGAGCAAAGATCGTTGATACAACGAAACATGACGCAATCCAAATGAAAGACACAGCGGCTGCTCAATGGCATGCCTGAGCTGCACCGCAGAGCAGGTCGCATGTTTGGGCATGTCAGCTTTGCAATCCCTACCTCTGCACTCCGCGCCAATAGTACAACAGCAGCAGGCTGCAAGCTCAAAACCTGCCGGCGGTGCATCGCGTACAGCTGCTTACTCGTTCATCAGAGTGAGAAACGAGGCTGTGCCTGCTGCCGGGGGCAGCGGCACAGCGCCCGCACCTGCAGCTGTGCATCCCCTGGGCTCCGACGCAGTAGACTGCTACAGGGATGCGCCGCGGCTCGCACTGGGCTTGCGCATGAGCACCGCACGCAGTTCGCGAGCTGTGCGCGCGGCTCAGGGCTTTGCAGGGTCGCCGTCCGCGGCGGGCGGCTTGTTCCCTGGCTCCAGGTGCTCGCCCGCGCGCACGGCTTCGAGCAGGCCGCGGAAGAACGAGTCGCGCTGGCCCATCAGCTCCAGCACCTGCGCGGCTGACTAGGCGCGTCGCAGCGGGTCCACGGACACGCAGCAGCTTGGGGCGGCGCCTGACAGTGCACCCCGCCCCCGACTTGCCCACACTGCAAGATGACTTGGCGGAGCTAGGAGGGGCTCGCCAGCGTACACATGAGGCAGAACCCGACACATCTGCGGCTCCTGCTGCCTGGGCGCCCCGGCAGCGCCGTTGCCCCGTACGCACAGCGCTGCTCGCAGCGCGGCGCGCTTGCGCAGGCGACCGCCCGCCGCGGCGCACCCTCTGCCAGGCATCGGCGCCCGCCCCCGCGTCGAGCGCCAGGCCGGCGCTGGCGGCCGCGGTGTACCAGACGCCCGCCGCGCACTCGCCCTCCAGCTGCCCGGGGCCCCAGCCGGCGACGCGAGTGAAGATCCTGCGCGGATAGGGTTGCACGTTTAGGGTTGCCTGGCGGCGTCCAGTCTGCCTGACCAGCCCTGCTCGCGAGGCGAGAGCGGAGGACTGCAGCGCTGCGGGAGCCCTACTTACTTCAGCACTAGGTCCCAGACACTTGACAAAGGCTGCATGCAGAAGGCACATGCGGGCAATGCACATCAGGCTCGGCCTATTGGGGGCGCGCACCCAGGTCGAGCACCAGTCTGCAGCACATCCTGCTGGGCACCCCGTTTGGTGCCCACCCCACACCCCACCCCGTGCGCACCTGAAACTCTGCGGGTCCAGCTGGCCGGCGCGCACGCGCTCCTGCGCGGCCTCAAAGCCGCCCTGCCACAGGCCGCCGACGATGGGGATGGCGCCTGGCAGCCCCGCATGCGCGTGCAGCAGCCGCAGCGTGCCGAAGTCGACGTCGCCGCCCTGCCGCCGCGCAATGGAACGGGCGTCGTGATAAGTGCAGGCTTTGACAGGGCAATCGCCGTCTGCCGGCCTCGCATGCGGAGGCCACGCCATGCCAAGACCCTGTCACTGCTCGGCAACGGCCGGCTCGAGCGCTCGGGCTGCGGCCCCACGTCTGCCACACGGCCGCACAGGTCGCTGATGTCACTGCTCGCGCCGCCGCCTTGCCGCAGGCCAGGTGCTGCGCGCCTCACCAACGCGGGGACACACGAGCACGTGCTGCGACCCGCTGCACGCCCCTGAGCGCCTTGGGGGCCTGGTGCAGCGCGTCGCAGCCCCACGCTGCAGCGCCCGCGACTGCCTAGCCCTGACAACCAGGGGGGCCGGCTGGCATTGGCTCGCCGTTCACTGATCAGGCCTCTGCGGCAAGGGGGTTAGGGCAGGGCAGGGGGTTGGGGTAGGGCCTGCACGAGCGCACCAAGTAGAGCTGGTTGTCGGCGAACTCGGGGCACAGCATCTCGGCACCCAGCACGTCGCGCAGCCGGTGCTCCGTTCTCTTATTTAGAATCAAGCCCTGCGTCCCCTCGCGCCCGTGGTCCAGCAGCAGGATCACCGCCTGGCGCGGTCGCGCGCGCAGGGAGTCGGTCAGGCGAGCCAGGACAGCGACCGCACAGTCCCCACACGCCTAATGTACTCTGGACCATGGTGCCGGTGCGGCCCGGATTACAATCCCACAACGTTGCAGTGTGCAGCCACACCACCAAAGATGCAGACGTGTGAAAGAGACCACGGAAAGACGAGACAGGCCCCCCGAGCGGGAGCTGGGCGCGCCTGGTGGAAGTACGTCTGCTGCGCGTTGAAGAGCTGCGGGTGCGCGATCAGCAGGCAGCCGCGCTCGGGCCCGGGGATGTGGTGCGCCCAGACAGGCGGCTCTGCGCCGGCCTCCGCGCCGGCGTCGCCCGCACTGCCTGGTGGACTGCCGGTCGCTGCGCCCTGCAGAGTACACGGACAGCCTCAGTGAGCGCAAAGCCGCTGCTTACATTGCGCGCCTGTGCCTGTTTGTCACGTGTGGCTGGTGTGCACGCAGGGAAGGGCACCACACAGCACGCCGCAAATGCTACCGGTATGCGCAAAGGCCAGAGGCCCCAGGTTGCACAGCAAAGCAACTTTTCCAGTCTCAGGTGAAGTCTGCTGCGTGCACTCTGCTCCCCTTGCTGTTGCATTGCTCCGGCAAAGCTGCCTCCCAGCAGCCTGGGTGGAGGTGAAGTACGAGTCTGCCGCGCACCTGGCTGGCCACCAGGCGCGCGCGGAACTCGCGCCAGTCCGTGTCCTTGCCGGCCAGCGGCAGCGTGTCGGGTATGCCAGTGCTCGCTGCCTCCTCGGGCGCGCCCTCGCTGCGCACGTGCACATTGCCTTTCACCAGCCGCTGCAACAGGCACTGCAAGGCGGTGCACGCTGGCTCGCACTCAGCTTGCATCTCGCAACGTGCGGGCCCAGCGCACAGCGGCTCGGAGGCGCTGCAGCATACAGCGCGCCGCCTCCTGGAGTGCCGTGCCTGCACAGAGGGGCACACAGGCACGTAAACAACTTGCGCGGACACAAGGATGCGGGCATACGGAAAGGCGTGACACTTGCGTTGTCGTCCAGCCGTGGCGCCGCACCTGCCGCCAGCACCGTCGCTCGTGCGCGCGGTATGATGACGGGCACGGCTGCCGTAGGTGTGCCTCATGCACAGGCACCCCCGCTGGCAGACCCAGGGCGGGCATCTCAATTCCACACAGGCTAGACCACCCCCCTGTGCTCAACGAAGCTGGGCAAGGCGCTCAGAGCCTCTTTTACACGCAAAGTGCAATGTCACACCGTAGGAGAATGACATCAGCCATCATGCGGGTAATTACGGGCGCAACCCCACATGCATGCTTATTGGTGCATGCTTATATTGGTGCATGTATTGGTGGGCTTATATTGACGGTGTCATGTTTCACGCTGCATGACATGTAAACGCGGCACAGCACTGCAGAAGCAGGTGGACTTATGGCGTGGTTGTGTGGCTGGCTGGTAGGCAGGCGGGCATGGTTATTTGAGCGAGTACCCAGGCAGTCCAGGCAGCCTTTTGCATGAGGAGCTCACAATATGTTTGTGACCACCAGGCAAGGCGCGCGACTGTGCAGCAGGCGCCCCCTGTATGAGCAGACGGACAAGGACAGCCACGGACGGCCTATCATGATGTCTCGCGCGCGGCTGTCAAGCATGGTCAGAAGCACAGACAGCGGGGCCTCTGGTGCAACGGCGGAGGCGCTTTGCAAGCGCAGCGCGTCGGCCAGCCCCATATGGCGCACAAGGCAGACCTGAACACCGTCATGAGGACGCGCCAGAACCAGGCCTGGGCGGATGTGCTCGCGGATGTCAAGAAAGTTGCCCAGAGCGCTCCGAGCAGGAGCTGGACGACAGCGTCCTGAAGACCAAGATAAAAACGTGAAACAGAAGCACCGCAGTGAGTACGCCAGGAACGCCACCAGCGGCGCGCGCCTTGGCATGCTCAGCTGGTGGTTTCCTGTCGACGCACAGTGCGGTAACCTCTGCTGCATGTTTTTATCTTGGTCTTCGGGGCGCTGTCATCCAGCTCCTGTACGGAGCGCTCGGCAGGGCACCATGACTTGACCTCGCGAGCACATCCGCCCAGGCCTGGCTCGGGCGATTTCTGTCGCGGTTGTCGAGGTCTGCTTCGCGCGCCCGATCGGCCTGCCGCACGCGCATGGAACCGCAGCGCCGCGCCAAAAGCGCCCCCACAGTCAGGGGAAGAGGTGGCAGCCTGGCGCATGAGCACATGTCACTGATGCGGTGTACGCTTCTTGGACCATGTCATAGGTCTTGTCCCCTAGGCGCTAAACATCAACAATTCATTTCCCAAAGACGCCAAACTCGGCAGCTGAAGCCTCAGCCGTCGTCGTCTTTTGACTACAAAGACATCAGCTGTGTGGCCTGGCCAGCCCGCACATCGGCCATACAGATTGGGAGAGGGCTCAGCCAGTCAACGGCCCCCACCTCAGAGCCTGCTACAGGCGGGTAGTGGCTGCGCCCAGCCCTGATCTGGCACTGGGCGCAGCCACTACTCACCAGTAGCAGGCTCTCAGGTGGGGCGCCGCAGACTGGTTGATTTCCTTTCCCGATCTATCTGGCCAGTGTTCAGGCTGCCCGGCAAAGCCACAGCTGATGTCTTTCTCGACAGAACGTGACGACCATGCTGCAAGCGGTGTCTGAATAATATGTGACGCGCTGTTTCTTCCGGCGAGCGGCTGGCTGCTGTGCAGCGATGGCGTGCTCTGGCGCCTGGGAGCCCTGCGCAAACCGTTGCCCAAGCTTAGCAGCGCAAAGGCACCACCTTGGCACCGCTTCGACTTAGTCGGCACGCGCCGAGACAAGGCCGACTGGCTAGGCCTATGGAGCCCTCCGTTCCAAGGCGACTCCCCGGCGTAGGCAGGTGTGCAGGCCCCGTAGTTATGTATTTTTATTTTTATTTTTTGGAAAAGCTTGGAATTGCCCAAGCATTCGAGGGTAGGTTGGGTGTCATCTCCCGCTAACCATATCTCGAGTTCACTGCCGTGCGGCATTGTTGTGCAGCGTCTTCTATACTATTGAGTGGTGTCTCGTCCTGTTTCAACGTGCAGCGCAGTGAGGCAAGTCTGCGCTTGACACCAAGTTTGCACATTCGCAGCCTTGGACAAGCCTGCGCCTATCCGGTTGCAAACATGCAGCTTTCAGCTGGCCCGCGGTCAGCTGCCCCACTCGTAGGCCCTTGCCGCAGTCTGCCACGGGGCCCCGCCGCGCGACCGGGCGCGCTGCCGGCCCGTGCCCGCAACCAGCAGCTGCAGTGCAACGCCGCCAACCCATTGATCAACCTGCTGGCCTCAGGCATCTGCGCCACAGTGCCCGCGGGGATAGCGGTCGTCACAGCAAAGGTGCTTGCTGCATCAGCCTGCACCTCTGCTTGCCTCCAGACGAGGCTGCAGGAAGTGGTAAGGGAGGTGTCACAGTGATAACAAAGCAAACACAAGTATTCTCACAGTGCTGGGTGCTGCAAAATCGCAGTCAGCTGCAGCGGAGTCGGGTGTGGGACGGCACCTTTGAAACAGCAGACAACGCACTCCCTGTTTGTAGCGCGCGTGTCCTTTGTGTTTGTAGGACCGGATACAGCGGGGCGGAGCACAGGCAGCTGGCGAAGGGCGCAGCGCCGCTGGCAGCCGCGGCGGCAACCGACGCGCCCGCGCACAGACCGGCCGGCCTTGCCTCGCCGCTACGGCCGCCGGCGGCGCGCCCCCGCGCCGCGGCCTCGCGCGGCCCGGCCGCTCACGCGCGGCCGCTGCGCCGCGCAGGACCGCGACTCCGAGCTGGAGCGCATCCAGACGGTGGAGGGCGCGACGCCGCTGGCGGCCGCGGTGGCCGCCGACGCGCTCGCGCACAGCCTGCCCGGCCTCAACCTGCTGCTCACGCCCGCCAGCGAGCTGTTCGGCGCGGCGGCGGGCGTCGCGTACCTGATGTCCGTGCTGCTGAGCTCGCCGTCGGTCGACCCTGGCAACCTGGCGCCCAGGGGCACCGTCATCAACGCCGAGACCGCCGCGGCGCGCGCCCCCGCTCGGCGCAACCGGCTGCGCTCGTTGCTGGCCCCACAGCGGCTGCCTCAAGCGCGTGCAATTACTTTTAGCCGAGCGACAGCACAGTGCGTCCACGCGCCTCCACGCATGCGCCGCCATGCATGTGCCTTGCACAGCGGGGAACTCGTGTCTTGGTTCAGTCACTGTCTGCCGAGGGCCTTGCCAAGTACCTCGCCGACAACCAAGCTCCTGCACTTAATGTGGCGTCCAGCCAGTGTGAGCTGGGCGTGCGAGCGTGCAGGACTCGCGCGCGGCGGTGCGCGTGCCCTTCACGCAGATCGTGCCGACAGTGGCCAAGGTGGTCGACACGAGCAACGAGGGCAGCAGCGGCGCCGGGTGGAGCATCGGCGAGGGCGGCCTGGTGCGGCCCGGGCTAGCCGGCTGGTGTCGTGCACGTCCTGTCAAGCCTCTCCCAGCTTTGACGCGGTTGTCCCCACCTGTGCTGCCTGTGCATGCGTGTCATGCGTGCCTGCCCTCTGCGCTGCACGCACAGCTTGGCAGCATCACTGCGGCCATGGTGAGCAGCAGCGTGTGCCGCGTGTTGCTCGAGGACGGCTTGCAGCCAGCCGTCCTCTGCTGTTTACCCCCGTGATACATCAACGTTTCTTTGAAAACTTGCTTCGTCACACTTTTCTATGAGCCCACCAATTGGCGCGTCAGAGCCGACATCGGGCCGCGCAGGCAGCAGCGGTCTGCTTGTGGTCCTGTGATTGCGCTCCACATGTGAGCGCGGCTGACGCTGTTCGCGCGCGCGGCCGCCGCAGCCGAGGCTGCCGATCACGAGCGTGGCCATCGTGCTGGGCGTGGGCAGCGTGATCCTGGAGACGGTGTCGCACGCGCCGGTGCTCGGGCTGGTCCTGCCGCGCGTGCTGCAGGTGGCGGGCTGGCTGGCGCTCGCGGGCGCCGCGCTCGACAAGCGCGAGCGCGCGTGAGCGGGGCGGCTCCTGCCGCGCGTGCTGCAGGGGTGGCCAGGCGGCCCGCCCTCATGGCGGCTGCCCTGATGAGCGCGAGCGCGCATGCGCCGGTCGCGTGGAATTTTTTGGGAAGGCGTGACGGAATGCTTGTGATTTGCAGAACTTGCTTTGTGGCGGGCCTTGCTGAGCTGGAGGGGCGAACATAAAGTGCAGGAGCGGCACATGCCATGCATGTCTGCAGCAACAGCACATGGTCTCTGGGTTTTGGCATGACACTGGTCACACGCCGCACCATGCCTCTCATTCAGGAATGTGGACAGGTCAACTTTGCCTGGTGCCAGAAGTGCCAGGCTCATGGACAGAACTGGCTAGTGGGACCGACAGATCTGATGAACGCTACAGGAGTATGCATGCACGCATGCAAGGCGCGAACGTCAAGAGCTCAGCACTGCAGACCTGCAAGTTTTGTAGAGGGTATGCGTTTTTACCCTATGTTTTTGTGACCGCTTGCACTCTGTGTTCACCTGAGAGGGCGTTCACGGGGTTGTGGAGATGGGGCCGCAATGCACCGGCCACATAACAGCACAAGCCGCCCATGAGTCCCGGATGTTGTGCGCGCAACTGCCAGGCCTCGTAGACAGGCCAGCAAGCCCCTGTGTGCCTAGTACACATGCAGCCGGACGCTCCAGCAAGGGCGGAGCACATGCCCCCACCGGCGAGCCTGCCGCCCGCCTACCTGCCCCATGAGTGCGTCCAGTAGGTGATGGCGAAGGCGCCGGGGTGCCGCAGCTTGCACGCCGTGTCGTTGAACCTGGCGTGCAGCGGGTTGCACGCGCTGTGCGCGTCGCCCTCGCCGTCGCGCGGCCCGCTGATGGTGTCCCGCCAGTCCATGGGGTAGATGACGCCGGGCTCCAGGACTGTCAGCCCGCGGCCGCCGGCCGCGCGGAACGCCGCCACGGCCGCGTGCAGCATGACCGGGCCGGTCGTCGCCTCCAGCCAGTCCCACCTGCGCGCGACTCTGCATTGCTTGGACTCTGCCTTGGCCGGATGATGGCACAGCCGTGCGTGGCAGGGGGGCTTGCAGGAGCGACATGCTTCAAATGTATAATATCTTCCCTTTCCCTGTCAGGGCCCGCTCGCTGGCGGCAGCGGGCGCGTGAAGACAGTGCGCGGGTGCGAGCGTGGTGCAGCAGGCGGCGCGCGCCTGTCAGCGGCGGTGAGGTTGGCGCCCGCGGCCTTGATGACCTGCGCGAGCGTGAAGAGCCAGAACGGGTGGCGCGGCGCCGACGCCATCCATGCGTTGGGGATGGCCTGGTCCCAGCCGGCGTCCGCGCTCATGGCCGCGAGCAGCAGCTGCTGGCCGTCCAGCAGGGGGCCCAGGCTGCGCAGCGCCTCAAAGTCCATGTCCGCGTACACGCCTGCGCGGCGCGGGCGCGCCTGAAGTGGCTGCTGTGCAGGCGAGACCGGGAAGGCCAGCCGCCCCCGGCACGCTGCTTCTTGCAGCCCACGCACTGCGTGAGGCGGCCTTCACAGTGCGCTGTTTGCTTGGCATGAGCTGGCTGCCTGCTAGCTTTCAGGCAGAGTCGAGGGAGCCTAGAGTATGATTCAGCATCCCCCTGCAGTGGGTCAGCACAGCCCCCTGCTGCATGCATGCCCTCTCAGGGGACCGTGATGCCTGCATGCAGCGCACAGCGTGGGCGCACCCCCAACATGGTGCATGTACAGGTATCGGCAGGCGTCGGCCTTCATGACCGCCCTGGGCAGCGCGTCGTAGACGTCCCAGAACCTGCACGCATGCTGCCGGCTTGGTTCAGAGCAGCCGCCTGCCTGCATGTGAGCGTGGCGCTGCCGCAGTGCTGCCGGGCGCGCCAGGGATAGTAGTCATGGACGAGACGGGCGTTGTCCTCGTCGTCCCACAGCCTGCGCCCGCGCGGCCGGGCCTGCTTGTCCTGGGTCATGCGCGCCAGGGCCCCCTGGAGCAGAGCACGGCAGGCACGCAGGCGCGGCTGCGCGCCTGTACTCCCAGTCCGCGTGGTGCGTGCGCCAGCTCGCCTGCCAGCGCGCCATGCCCTCGGGCACCTCGCTCGTTTTCCAAGACTGGTGTATGATGCGGGGTATCTCGCCGTCTCGCAGCGGTGACCGGTGCGGCCGGTGAAAGAGCGCGCGACCCGCGGCTGTGGAGACCACGCTGAGCAGCAGCAGCGCCTGCACAGGCCGCAGCTTTGTACCTGGATCTGCAGCGCCCATCGCGGGATCGCTCTGCCTGATGGTGCCTAGAAATGTGCGGCAGCTCCGTCGCCCGCAGCGCTACTGTGCTCGACCTGCACAGGGTGCACGAGGCGCAACCTCGACCAGTGTGACCGGGAACGACGTGAACGCCTTCACTTTTTGCCGCCTCGGGCACATCAGCGGCACAGACAGCCCACGAGAGCTTGATGGCCAGTGAGCGTATCACCGCCAAGGCGCTGGTGTTTTGGGAGGCGAAGTTAATTGCACGCTGTGTCGTATTTTCGAAAGGAAAGCCCTCTCTAGCTCACTCCCCTATACCCTATACAGAGCAGGGCGCATTGGCAATCGAGAGAAGAAGTTTCTGCATCGCAAAGCAAGCGGCAGACTGGCGCTGTCGCGCAGTCTGCTACACAGACGCTGCCGCCGTTGGCAGCCGTGCCGCCGGCTTGACGCGCAGGCGGCCTTGCATGTGCGGCCCGCGCCTGCGGTCGTGTGATCATGGGCAAGGACTCGTTCTCCTTCAACGTCCAGCGCAAAAAGACGCCCTTCCAGGTGAGCAGTGTTAGTGCTGGCGCTGCTGCGCCGTTGCTGCCCCCGCCCGCGGCTGCACGCGCTGACACCCGTGGCACGCCGCTGTCCTTGGAGCAGAGGCACAAGGAGGTCGAGGAGGACAAGAAGCGGGTGCGCTGCCGCTCTCTGGCGAGCCTGTTTACAAGGCCGTGGCGGGGGACGTCATTGCACTTTCGCATTTTTCTTCCAACGTGGCTCTGCCAGCTGCATGTGCCCCGCTGTGCAGGGCTCTGAGCTTGTTTCCCCTTCCTAAGTGGAGCGTGTGTTTTGCAACACAGCACGGCGCACTCTGCAGCCCCCCGCGCTGACTCCGCCTGACTGCGTGCTGTGCGCCCCGCAGAGAGCGGATGCGGAGGCCGCGAAAGTGTACGAGGAGTTTGTGCAATCGTTCGGGGATGCCAATGAGTCTGAGAGCAAGTCTGCGCCTCGCGCGTTTGTGCGCGGCGGCACTATCCAGCCTGGCTCCTCGGCGGCGGCCGCGGCACTCGCCGCAGGTGCGAGCCTACCCTCACCGGCAGCAACAGCCTTCCCACTGCTTACTCCTAATCAGCTCTCGGGTGTCATGCGAGCTCTGGACTTGCTAACACTTCGCTTGCCCTGGTCACCTTGCAGCTATCCTTGTCACGTGCTCTAAAGCGCTGTGCGCGCCGGGGTAGGTGCGGCAGGCACGCCGGCGGCAAAGCGGGGCCGCTATGTGCCGTCGTTCCTGCCGCCTGCGCTGGCGCCTGCAGCGCTGCCGCAGAGCGTCTCCCGCGCTGTGCTGCCCGCCACGGCCGCCCCCGAGGCACGCTGCCTGGCCGCTCGCTGGGTGCCAACTGCGGGCCCCTGCATGCATGCTGCCCAGCCTGCTCACGCAGACTCACCCCTGGCTGCCCTGCTTGCATGCACGCCTTCACCTCTGCGCAGCGACGGCCTTCTGCACAACCACTGCCGGCATGAGTGCAAAACTGGTTGAAATTGGCAAATTGGTGCCGGTGTCCTGATGCGGTGTCGGCGCGCTGCAGCGGGAGACCGCAGCGCCGCCGACGGGGCCGGGCGGGCGGGGTAAGGTCCGGAACATCGACGTCGTCCTGGAGAACCTGAAGAGGTGCGCCTGGGGCCTTCGGCGGCGCCTCGTGCTGCAGCTTGGCCGGCGCGTGTAAGCGCAGGCCTGTCCTGCCGTCGCCAGGGCGCCAGGCGATGGATCCGAGTGACCTGGGCGCGCGCACAGGCCTTGTCTTGACCGCTCGATTTGAGCTGCGCTTGCTGCGCTAAAGAGCAGAGGCCGCGTGACCAGCGGGGCAGCATGAGGCTAGGGTTAGGGTCAGGCACACATTGAGCTGCACGTGATGCGCCAGGGAGCAGGGGCCGCGCGAGCAGCGGGGGCAGCACGGGGCATAGTGCTTGGGTGTAGAGCAGCTCCAGCATCAACCTGCGCGGGTGGTGACAGCCCGGCCGGCGCGCGCCAGGGAGCAGGAGGCGCGCGAGGAGCGGCAGCGCCTGCGGCGCGAGCGCGGCGAGGCGTACGACCCGGCCGAGGAAGGCGGCGGCTCCTTCGACGAGGGCGACCCGTTCACCACCAACCTGTACGTCGGCAACCTCGCGCCCGACGTGGATGAGGAGGCGCGTCCCGGCATTGGGGTCCCAAGGGTTAAGGTCACACCTGCGCTGGCCCGCGAGCAAGCCGCCACGAGCGCGCACCGGGATGCCGCCACGCCGCACCGTACCGCTGCCTCGAGCGCCACTCTTGCTTTCGTCCGCACTTTGCCAGACGCGGGTGGGGACTGCTAGCGTGCATGCGGCACTTGCTGGGCGCAGCTCAGGAGCTGCGTCCGCCGCTGCCGCCTCTCGGTCTTCCCGCGGGCCAGCTCGGGCGAGAGGTGGGCGCGAGCGCGGGGCTGGAGCGATTTTGAGCGCAGCTCAGGAGCTTTGTTCGCCTCCGGGCCGCCCCGCAGGCCAGCTTAGATGCGAAAGTGTGTGCGCGCGCGCGCAGGTGCTGAAGCGCGAGTTTGTGCGCTTTGGCGACATCGCCAGCGTGAAGATCATGTGGCCGCGCGACGACCTGCAGCGCATGCGCGCGCGCAACTGCGGCTTCGTCGCGTTCATGGTGCGCGCGCGCGCGCCGGCCCGCCCAGGCTGCCTGCCGCCGTGCAAGGCAGCCCTTGCCAGCGCTGGCCGCGGCGAGCGCCTTGCTCAGCTCCCACGTGCGCGCCCGCCGTCGACGCGCTGGGTCCTGCAACGAGCTGGCTGCAGGCATGGCGCTGCCACGCTGCACCGGCGGCTCACTTTCCAGCCCTTGCGCAGGCTGTCTGAACGTGCTCAAGCCGTCCCAAGTGGGGACTGTCTGAAGCTGCTCAAGCCATCCCAAGCCCTGCTGCATCCTCAGGCTAAGCAGACAGGCGGCGGCTCAGCGGGCATTTGCGCGCGCACGCAGACGCGCCCGGCGGCCGACCGCGCCATGGCCGAGCTCAATGGCGCGCTGCTGCACGAGCTGGAGCTCAAGATCGGCTGGGGCAAGTCAGTGCAGCTGCCGCTTGCGCCGCTGTATTCCGCGACCAACATGGCCGCCGGCGGCGCGCGCACGGGCGTCGCCATCGCGCCGCCCGGCGCGGAGGCCGCGCCGCCCTGGGCCGACCCGCACGCGGCCGAGCCCGCCAGCAGCGGCGCGCCCGCGTCAGGGGGCGGCCCGCACAAGGAGGGCGGGCCCGGGCCGCCGCCGCGTGCTGTGCTGAAGCCCGCTCAGCGGCTGACAGCACGCTGTGGAGCGGCGGCGCTGTCTCATGGGCTGGGAGCCTGTCAAGGGCACGCGTAATTGCAATCCGAACGAGGGTCCCAGGGGGCCAGTGTCACTGCGCCTACCCTCAAAAGAGTGAGCCGGCCGAGCAGCGCGCGCGCGGGCGCCGCCTGCGCGCCGCGCGGCGCGGCGACCGCCGTGCAGCGACAGCCCGGCCGACCGGCGGAGGCGTGCGCGCAGGCCCCGACGTCATCGTGGAACCGCCGCGCGACGGCCGCGCGCGCTTCCTGATCGACGCGATGGCCGCGTACGTGGACGCGGACGGGCCGGCGTTCGAGGCGGCGGTCATGGCGGCCGAGGCGAGCAACCCGGAGTTCGGCTTCCTGTTCGACCTGCGCGCGCCGGACCACGCGTACTACCGCTGGCGCCTGTTCAGCCTGGCCAGCGGCGACACGCTGCGCGCCTGGCGCGTGGAGCCGTTCGTCATGGTCGAGGGCGGGCCCAGGCGCGCGGCCCCGCGGCCGCCCGCCGCGCTTGGAGGCGCGTATCGTGTGTCGTGAGGCGCGAGTTCGCGGCGAGCAGCTCAGTAAGGCAGTCACACCTCCGTGTGCAGCTCAAAGCCCATACTTCGTAGTAAGAACACTGAAATTAAAAAAAGCCTGTTCCCTGTTGGAGTAAGTAGTTGAGCACTGCGTTGATGGGGCACCTCGCCTCTCTGCGGTCTTCTGCTTTGACTGCACCAGCTCTGTGCACACTGAGCCCTGACCTGGCGTCTCCTGACGCGCGCCCGCGCGCAGGTGGGTGCCGCCGCCGATGACCGTGGCGGCGGCGGGCGCGTCGCACCAGACCGCCGCGCAGCGCGGCGGCGAGGTCCGCGACAAGGACCGGCCGCTCCCGGACGTGCAGCGCGAGCGGTGCGCGCCCGCCAAATGCTGACTCAAGTGCTTGAAGGTGCTGCAGGCGTTGGTGCTGCATGCACGGCGCCTGACGAACCAGGTGGGACATGGCTGGAGAGGGGCAGTGCAGCGTGTCTCTTGAGCTGTCACGCCCTGACGCATGGCGTGCCGGGATGCGAGTGAGGCCTGTGCTGGCGGGAGGCAAGCGAGCGCGCATCGCGCTGCATGGGCTGGAACGCACGGTGCTGTGTGATACGAGTTTGGATCCTGTGCCCCTGCCGGGCATCTTGGGCTGACAAGTGCTGTCGCGTGCTCAGGTTCGAGGACCTCCTGCGCGCGCTGACGGTCGAGCGCGCCGACATCCGCGAGGCCATGGTGTTCGCGCTCGACAACGCCGACTGCGCCGCCGAGGCAGGCGCCTCTCATGCGCAGTATTAGGGCATCAAATTGCAGCGCAGCCGCTGGTCGCTAATATACGTTGCTTTGAACCTGATGCAACCCAGGCTTTTCACATGCGGGTGGGCTGAGAGTCGATGCCGTCCGCGGATGCGCTGCTGGTGCGCGGCGCGCCTGCTGGGGGAGGCGCTGCGGCGCTGACGCCGCACGTGGGCGTCGTTTCATATTATTTTCAAATTAGTTTTTCCGTGCAGGTGGTGGAGGTGCTGACGGACGCGCTGACGCTGCCGGAGACGCCCGTGCCGGCCAAGGCGGCGCGCCTGCTGCTCGTCTCCGACGTGCTCCACAACAGGTGCGCGACCCCGCCCAGCGCCGCGCGCCTCGCGCCTGAGCCAATGAAACAATGAGAGCAGGCGGCGAGCCGCCGGCGGAGCGGCAGCGCTGAGTGTGTCCGAATGCTCCGGCCGCGTGACCCTGACGGCTTCTGCGCGCCGTGCCTGCGCAGCACGGCGCCGGTGCGCAACGCCTCGCGCTACCGCTCGCTGCTGGAGGCGTCGCTGCCGGACATATTTGAGAGCCTGCAGGTGTGCGCGGCGGGCCTCCACGAACGCTGCGGCCGCGCCCGTGCACCCTGCCTTTATTTGAGCGCTGGACCCTGCCAGTCGGCGCGGTCTGCGCGCGCTGCGCTGCACGCGGAGCGTGGCTTGCCTGGTGGCTGCTATGCCGGCCGGGCATGCTATCAGGATAGGGTTAGTATTAGGGTATTAATCCCTACCGTACGAGTGTTATACGTGCGCTCAAGGCCGGGCGCGCCGCAGGAGACGTACCGCTCGGTAGACGGGCGCATGGCGCAGGAGGCGCTGCGGCGGCACGTGCTGCGGCTGCTGCGCGTCTGGCGCTCCTGGTTCATCTTCGCTGACGACTTCCTGAACGGCCTGCAGGCGCGCGCCGCGCCCCCGCGCGCCTGCGCCCGGGTCCAGGCCACGTCGCAAAGGGGCGCGGCGGCTGTCATTATTGTCCATCACCATTGCGTTGACATCTGCGAGCAGAGCTGCTGTTCCTGTCGCAGGGCTGCCCTTGCCAAGGAGGAACGAGACACAGACACTGGTTGTTAGGTGCCAGTTTGAAGCAAGGAGGGCATCGGTGTGCCATGCAGGTGCAGTGCTTTTGAACCAATGTCGCATGCAGTTCCGTAGGGGTGACCGGCAGCCGAGCAGCGCGCCGAGCGCGGCGCGGCGCGCAGGCGACCTTCCTGCGCGGACCGGCCGGCGGCGCGGCGCCGGGCGGCGCACTGGCGGCGGAGCTGGACGCGCTGCCGCAGGAGGCGCTGGAGACGCGCTGCCGCCGCAGCGGCGTCTCGCGCCGCGGCGGCCGCGCCGACCTGGTGCGCGCCGCGAGCCGTTCTGGCGTGCGTGCGTCCGGGCGCGTGGGCATGCGCGTGCGCGCCGATGCGCCTGCGCGCCGTGTAGGAATAGGGTTTTGGGTTTGGTACGCGTGTCCGCATCGGCGCCAGGCGCATGTATACTATACACTCACCCTAGCTAGGGGTCCAACAGGCGCGCCGCGCGCGCAGGTGGCGCGGCTGCTGGCGCTGCAGGCGTACCTGTCCGGCGACAAGGCCGAGCCGCCGCCGCCGCAGGCGTCCGCCGCTGATGCGGGCCTGGCCGCCCAGGCGCGCCCCTGGTCGGCACCCTCGTCAGGGTTGGCAGGCGACCGGGGGCAACTGGACAGGTCTGGTTGCCGCACCAAGGCGCGGGGGCGGCTGACCGGGCATGTGCTTCTTGGACGGGCGGGGGGACCTGCGGCGTCCGTCCTGGCGCTGCCCCGGCGCTCTGCTCATGCGTCTGACTGGCCCTGGGGCGGATGTACGAGGGCGCCCCAGGGTCAGCGCCCTGCAGCACTGGGCTCGTGATGTGCGGCCCAGCAGGCAGGAGGCCGCGCAGGCCGCGCCATGCGGCTCCAGCATGGTGCAGCAAGGCAGACAGCCGTGGTGGCAAGC
>JAABUV010003032.1_pt1 | contig 21852 bp, 26 predicted proteins | sample 5559971 | NCBI WGS metagenome assembly JAABUV01 (sample SAMN10711881, study PRJNA513362) | rock metagenome | isolation source: Antarctica rocks | place: Antarctica: Victoria Land, Knobhead nord | collected 2015-12-19
AGCGCCGGCGCGGCGGGGGCGCCCTGCGCGGGCGCGCGGGCGCGCGGCCGCCTGCGGCGCGCTGAGGGGCGTCGCGGCGTGCCTGCCGCGGCTGCCGGTCTGCGCGCGCGCCGCCGCGCGCGCGCACAGCCCTGCAATACCCTGGCAGGGTTGGTCGCGCAGTGCCAGACGGTGAGGACATTGGCGTGGGGCGGGGGAACATGCAGGCGCTGCGGCCGGCGTGTACGGCAAGATCGTATGTGGCGGCGGGCTTGCCAGTGACTGAGGTGGCCGCCCATCAAGCATCGTGTGGACAGAACTGACTAAGAGTGAATGCTGGGCCAGAACTGCCGTGAACTTGCGCAGCAGCTCGTGCGCCAGGTTGTACCACAAGCAGGCTTAGTTTCTGTACCTAGCACTGCGTGTTGCTGCTGTTGCTTAACATTGTGCGGCCACTGCCGAGCCGCAACAGGCAGCCTGCCAAGGGCTGGCACTGTGCGCAAGCTAGCCTCAGTCGCCATGCGCTCGCAGGGGCGCTGCAGCTGGGGCCTGACATTCGCTGCACTTGCATTGGCAGGATTGGCATGTGCAGGTTGCAGGGCGATGCCAGCGCTGACAGGCTAACTGAGGTTAGCATCATGCATGAGGGAGACGTAAGCAGCTGCAAGCTGGTTTACAGACATGCAGACTGTGCGTGGCAAGTATGTCATTGTGTAACCGCTCGTGCATCCAAAATGTTGCCAAGAATGGTGCGCATGTACTGCGAGATCGACTTCCCCATCTTGCTTGGCTGCTGCAAAGTGAGGCGCTGTACGCTGGGCCTCCCGGCCTCCTAGACGCGGGACAACGCACCGGCGCGCATGGGCATTCGAAATGCGCACCGCGCGCTGCGCGCGCTGCAGCACCTGCCGTGCCCGCCGTTCTGCGCCAGCTGCGGCGCGCCGTCGGCTCAGGCGCTGCGCGCGCTGACCACCGCCGCCGCGGCGCGGGAGGAGCCGGCGCCGGGCTGGGCGCGCCTGCTGGCCGGCAGCGCGGCCGCGGGCCTGCTGGTCGGGTCGGCGGCTGCCTGGGCCGGCGGGCCGGGGCAGGCGCACTGCGAGGCGGAGCAGCGTGCCTCGGCGGGGCAAACCCAGGTGCGGGAGCTAGTTTTCGCGTTTGCATGCGCCGGCGGTTGCCGACCCCTGCGACTCGGCCGCCAACCAAGCGCCTTGACAAGACGCGCCGCCATGTACTGCTTGTTGCACACACTGCCAGTTCCTGTGCTGCGTGCTGCCTGCTGTGCGCTTGACGGCACTATATGCATCGCGCAGAAGCCTGCGGGGGGCGTGCGGGAGATACACCGCGAGGAGGTGGCGCAGCACCGCGGCCGCGACAGCGTCTGGGTGACGTACAAGGACGGCGTGTACGACGTGACCGACTTCGCCGCGATGCACCCGGGCGGCGCGGCGCGCCTGATGCTGGCCGCGGGCGGCGCGATCGACCCATTCTGGGCAATGTACGCGCAGCACCAGACCGCGGAAGTGCGCCAGTTGCTGGAGGGCTACCGCATCGGCACGCTGGTGCGGCGCAGAACCGCCCGGCGCCCGCGAGCTTGCGTCCCGGTGGTGTAGCAGGCCCGCGGCCGGCCCCTCCTGTTGCTGTGCGCCGCAAACGCATACAGCTCTTCTCCCGTGTCCTCACCAGCGCGTGGGCCAGTTGTGGCGAACGTTACCAGGGGCGCGTGCTCGCTCACAGCCCGGTCCAGCAAAGTTCTTTAAGCGCTGCTCAGAGACTTTGCCCTGAGCCTGCTTGTAGCAGACAGCGTGGCGGGGCCCCCTGACATGCATAGAGGGTGGGCGCAGGTCGGCGCGGGCGCGTCGCAGCAGGTGGCCGACCCGTACGCGAACGAGCCGGCGCGCCACCCCGCGCTCGTCGTGCGCACGCAGAAGCCGTTCAACGCGGAGACGCCCGGGCCGCTGCTCGCCGGCGCGCCGCTGACGCCGGTGGACCTGTTCTACGTGCGCAACCACCTGCCCGTGCCGCACGTGGACGCGGCCACGCACACCGTGCGCGCGCCCCTCCCGCCGGCCGAGCGCGCGCTGCCGCGCTTGCCCCGCGCGCCGCGCGCCGCGCTTGGCGCCGGCCGGCCGCCGTGCGCGAGCGCGACGGAGCGCCGGCCGCGACGTTTGGGGCGTGGGGCCGCGGGGAGGCCTGAGTCTTCACGGAGCCTGCCTGCTGAATGCTCTGTGTGCAGAACGGCAGCCTGCTTGCTCCCGAGGGGATGCTGCAAGCCGGCCGCGTCCCTCATGCTCGCGCCCTGCAGCACGAGCGGCCAGAGGCTGCGCACTGCGGGCTCACGCGGCGAGCCGCAGGGGCGCAGGTGCGCGTCCAGGGCGAGGGCCTACGCACGGTCGAGCTGTCGCTCAAGGACCTGCAGACGCGCTTCAAGAAGCACACCATCACCGCAACGCTGCAGTGCACGGGCAACCGCCGCGACGACCTCAACTCCGTCAAGCCCGTCAAGGGCCTGGAGTGGAGCGTGGGTGCGCCGCGCCGCGATCTTGACCTTGCGGCCGTACCTCTTCATACGTCGCATGGGTGTAAACACGCGTGTGCCTTTTGCGCGTTGCATCATTGGGTCTGCGGGAGACCAGGGACCACTGGCGCGCCTTTGTCCGGCCGTGGGCGTGCTGGCGGACCCGGCTGCGGCCCTGGCGTGAAGTGGATGCGTCCGGCGGCTGTGCGCTGCGTCTGCACACCTGTCTACCAACTGTTGCAGCTGGGGAAGGATCACATGTCGTGCGGGGCGGGGGCAGGCGCGATCGGCACGGCAGAGTTTGCGGGCGCGCGGCTGTGCGACGTGCTGGCCTACGCGGGCCTGTCGGACGAGGAGGGCTTTGGCGAGGCGCGCGCCCCGTGCGCGGGCGCGTACGTTCCTGAGTGCGCTGCGCGCTGGGCAGCGGGCAGCCAGCCCCTGGTGTCGCACGCGCGCCTGCTGCCAGGAGGCCAGCGCTTGCCGTCCGGCTGCGCGAGCACTTGGTGCTGCTCGAACCGGACTCGGCTGCTGTCCAGAGAAGGCCCATTTCGAGCCTCGCCGGCAGCGCCGACACAGACAGGAAGGTTCGAGGCGCAGCGTGTTGCCGCGCCTCCTGCGCGCCGCTGCCAGTCGGGCCGCAGGCGCGCGCGGCGCGCCCACGCCGCGGCCAGCGCGCGCGCAGGTGGAGCACATCCAGTTTGAGGGCATGGACAGCGACGTGAGCGGCACGTGCTACGGCGCGTCCATCCCGGTCGACAAGGCCGTGACGCCCCGCGACGACGTCATCCTGGCATACGAGATGAATGGCAGGCGCGCGCCGCCCGGCCCCGCGCGCGCGCTGTCATCGGCATTGGCGGCACCGGCGCCTTGCCTTTTTCATGGTCATGTGCTTTCGCCTGCGTGCATAGCACCTGCATAGCACCTTGGTGGCTCTTGGCCTCGCCACTGCCGCCCAGCACACTGTGTCGTAGCTCTGCAGACACCCCAGCAGCAGGCCTGCCTGGCTGAGGCTGCGCGCGCGCGCGGGCTGCCGGCGACTGCCCGCCGCGCGGAGCGCGCCCGCAGGGCAGCAGCGCAGCCCTGCTCGGAGCTCGGCCTGCTGGGGGCCGCGCGCGCGCGCTGACGCGCGGCGGGGGGGGGGTGGCCGCGCGCAGGGAGCTGTCGGCCGACCACGGCTTCCCGGTGCGCGTGGTGGCGCCGGGCATCGCGGGCGCGCGCAGCGTCAAGTGGCTCTCCCGCATCATCGCCTCGAAGCAGGAGTCCGACAGCCACTGGCAGCAGGCGCGCGCCCCGCCCCGGCGCGCCGTTAAGACGGAGGGCACCGCGCTGTCATCGCTGTCAATTCATTCTGCGCTGCGAGCGCCGCCGCCATGCATTACCTAAGAATGAAGGAATGACTTACATCCGTGTATCAGCCAACATTGGCTGCTGACGGGAATGCGCGACGCATTTGCCTCAAGCTGTGGCATGCATCTGCAGAGGGGGCCTGCCGAGCGTGCGCCCGCCACCGTGGCAGGGGTGCGCAGCGTGGGCCCGTAACATGCAGGCTTCGCTCTGCTTGCACCGCAGCACTTTTCGCGGGCGTGGCGCCGCTGCTCGTGCCGACCCTGACCAGCAGGGGCAGGACTCGCGCGTCACACCGCTCCGATGCGCGGCTGTGCGACGCGCTGACGCCCGCTGCGCGCTGGGCCTGCCGCAGAAGGACTACAAGAGCTTCTCGCCCAACGTGGACTGGGACACCGTGGACTGGGCCAGCGCGCCCGCCGTGCAGGAGACCAACGTGCAGTCGGCCATCTGCGAGCCGGCGCCCGGCAGCGAGCTCGAGGGGCCCCTGGACGAGATCGAGGTGCCCGCGCCGCCCGCGCTCCGCGGCGGCTTGGCGCTCCTGCACCTCCATGACGGCTGCCAGCATGTCGTGTGGGGTCGCCTGCGCGTCTGCGGTTTATGGAAATGGTCCGCCGTGGGGCCTGCATGCCACCTATGAAGGCCCGGCTCGGCCGGCGCCAGACCAAGGGCTGGCCGCTGAAGATGCTGGGCCTGGGCAGCAGGGCGTTCAAGGGCATGCATGCGGAGGGTTTTTGTGGGTATCTGCGGGCGCCAGCGCGGCCGCGCCGCGCGCACAGGTGACGGGATACGCGTACAGCGGGGGCGGGCAGCCCATCATCCGCGTGGATGTGTCAGCGGACGGCGGCGCGAGCTGGACCACGGCGCAGCTGCAGCCCATCGACGCGCGGCGCTACCGGTGCGCGCGCCCGGCGCGCTTCTGGTCGTAGGGTTCACAGGAGGGTTCAGAGCGCAGCGAGCCTGCCGCGCACGCCTGTAGCTGCTGGCGCGCATGGAGGGCTGCATCCGTGGTCGTGTGCCGCTGTATTGGCAGCTGTGGGGTGCAGGACAGGAGCGGGAGCATCTACTTGGTACGCCCCACAAGGAGCAGAGAGTGGAGGGCGACTTTTATGAAAACTCGCGGCCCGCCGCCATGTGCTCCGCTCGCTTGCGCTCGGGGAGCTGCCCAGCATGCTCGCCAACCCCGGCGAGCACCGCGCGCGCAGGGCGTGGGCCTGGACGCTGTGGCGCGCAACGGTGCCGCTGCGGGGCGGCCACGAGGGCCCGCTGCGCCTGGTGTGCAAGGCGGTGGACGGCGCGTACAACACGCAGCCGGAGAGCGCCGCGCCCATCTGGAACCTGCGCGGCGTGCTCAACAACGCCTGGCACAGCGTGCAGGTCGACGTCGTGTAGCCCGCCGCCCCCTGGCTCCTTCTAGGACCTCATGTAGCTCTGGTTTCTGCTCGTTGGCTCTGGTGTCCTGCGGACTTTTGCTCATCGCTTGGTGTCCTGCGTCGTGCTCCTGGCAGCATATTTTAGTGTGCATGTAGGGGGTGAATGCATCACTCGGTGGATATCACTGTGTCGTGGTCGCAACGCGCGCGTCTCGCTTGCACACTCTCAGGTCCCCAACTGTGCGCGCCGTTCGGGTTCACCAGCAGCTGCCCCAACGCATCAGGGTGGGTTCTGGTTTATTTGGCAGCGGCACATATGTACTGCAGGCAGCCTCCCCCAAAAACGTCAAGTGCGGCCTGCGGCTCTCGTCATGCAGGCACCCCCCTGGCAGCAGCGGACATCGGCCGTGCCCACAGCTTGCGCGGCTCTCAATGCACTGCCCTCATGCTCTTCGATGCCGCAAATCTCGCCCGACCATAAAACGCTTCTGTCATGCGGCCAGCACGCCGGCTCGGCGCCTCCAGCGCGCGGCCGCCGCGCTCCCCGACCCGGCGCGCGCCACAGGCTCGCACAGCTTCAGCCCGCTCACAGCTCCCACTCCCTGCGCACACAGGCCAGCCGTGACCAAAACAAGCGCGAACGTGACTTTGGAAGGTGACTCAGCACTGTGGGCAGGGAAGAGCGAGCGTGCTGCGCCTGCACGCATCGTCAGAGCATGGCCCCCCGCTCGCGCTGCTCAGCAGGAGCAGCAGCGCGGGCCGCACCGGTCCAGGATAACGCCCAGCGAGATGGGGCCCAGGCCGCCGTCGGCGGACACCGGCGCCTTCAGGAAGCCCTGCGCGCCGCGGCGCGGCAGCGGTCACGCCGCCGATCTGGGCATGACCTCGGGGCCGGCGCACGCCGTCGAACACGCCCTGTTTGCGGTTGTGCAACACCGCATGCAGCAGGCCGACGCTGAGAGGCGGGCGCGGGGCGCGGGCGCGCACCCGGACCAGCGGCGCCTCATTGTCCAGGCGCTCCATGCGGCTGTAGCCGATCTCCAGCATGGCCACCTCCTGCGCGTGTGAGAGTTAGGTTGAGGGTGGGGTAGTGTTTTGCAGAGGCCAGGGTAGCACGTTCTAGAGGCCCCCACGCAGCGGCCAGGCTTGCACGGGCCTGAGAGCAGCCGCCGACCTGCCCACGGGAGAGGCAGGCCGCCGCTGCGTGCCGCAGCACAAGGGGCCGAGGCGGCGAGAGCCCCGCGGCCGCGCCTCCTTGAACGCGTACGAGCCCTTGAACGCGCAGCGGTCGTGCGCCTTGGCAACCGACAGGTATCCGGAGCGCTGGTTGAAGTCGATGGCCGGCTCCACCACGTAGCCCTCGTACTCCAGCGTCAGCGCCGCCGCGCTCGTCGCGACCGGCACCTGCGCGCGCGCGCCGCGCTCGCGATGGCGGCCTGATGGTGCCCATCCGCGTGCCTCCCTCGCCAAGAGCGGGGAGTTGCTCCCCTTGGTGCATGCAGACGTCCCAGTGCACACGGCATGCTTCCCGAGCACTTGAACAGGGGTGTCGCGCGGGGCTCACCGTGAAGGGCGAGATGATGAAGCGCTCCCGCTCCTTCAGGTTCACCTGCGGTGACACGGCCAGCAAATGTGCAACACATGTTTCTCGCTGAATGCGTCCTTGACTGTTTTTTGTTAGAGAGACACACATCTCTAGAGATGTCCAGTAGCCCATGCTTAGGTCAGCAGGCGCGGCATGCATGAAGGAGCCCGACATCCCTTCGCTTGCATGGCATTTTGCACACAAGCAGAGCTGGAACGGCGCACCCACGTGGAGTTGCCCAGGTGCGACTCCTCGTTGAAGGTGTGCCTGCGGCCGGGCCAGGGCAGGTCTGCTTCGCTGCCGCTGCTGGATGCCTGCAGAGCACGCACGGCAGACCGAGCACAGGTAACAAAGCCGTGCACAGGCGACAGGGCCACTCACGCGCCCCACAGCGTCGCGCGCTCGTCCAGCACCGCGGTCGCCTCCGTGCGCACAGACTGCGTGGCCTGAAAGAAGGTCGCGCTGCGCGGGGCGGCAGCGTGTCAGAGGGCTCGGGTGGGACTCCGGGAGCAGCCCTGACCCCCCTGCGGCAAAAACAAGGCAACAGCGCGCGCGCCTGGCGGACACGTCCTTGCCGCTCAGGTCCGTGACGGCGTTCACGCGGCCGACCACCGACTGCGAGCCCAGGTCGACGCCGAGCATGCCGGTGACGTTGTCTGCGCGTCCAGCACAGCCGGCGTGGGGGCCGCGCGAGGATGTACAGCGCGTTGTGAGCATGCAGGCGCGTGTCCATCATCGACAAGCGCGCACCCCTGCTCTGCCCGGTCACAGCAGAAAACACGCAGCTCGCTCTCCAGTGCAGGCAGCAGCACCAGGCGGGTCTTGGCAGCCAACGGATAAGATGCAGCTGACTGTGTACACCCCCGACCAGCCCCAGCCCGGCCCCCAGGCGCCATGCCGTCCCCAATCTGTCAGTCGCGGGTCTGCTTTCCCCGACGGCAGGCCGTGTGCGCACCGTTTACCCGCTTCTCCGCCGTAATCAGCACATCTTTCGTCCACGGTGCTGCGTTGACGTCCTTCAGCGAGGCGTCCGTGATCGAGCCCACCACCTGCAGGGACACCAGGCGGTCAAAGGGGGACCCTTCCCGTCGGCGGGGCGGGCTCAATCGGGCGGCAACAGCCTTAATGCTGACAGGCACTTTTTATCTCCATGCTACGGCCTTCAGTGCGGCAACCTTGTGGAGATGGTCACCTGCAGGGCGCGAGCCTGCACGGCACAGCCTGGCCGGGCACGCGCATGTGCAGTGCCTGGCGCGGCGTCGGCGCTCAGCGCGCTGCGCACCTTGATGTCGTCGAACAGCTTGGCAACATCAATGCGGCCCCCCACGGTCGTCGACAGCTCCTTCTCATCCCCGTCCTCAAAGGCCTGCTGCAGGTTGCTGCCCACGCCGTACGCCCTGGATTTCACGAGCCACGACATCCTGTTGAGACCGCTGGGAGATGTAATGGACTTGGAGAGATGGTGGCTTGCACAGGCTGCACAGGGACTGTTTGAACTGTAGACAGGCGCAGCAGCAGCAAGACGGCCATGCATGACCGTTTGGCACAGGGTCTCCCGTACCCCCTGATGTTTCTCGGATAGCGTTCTCAGTGCATGCAGAAATCTAGCAGCAGTCACACATGGCAGCAGCACGGACGCCAGACTGTACGGAAACCACCCCAAAACAGCATCAGCACACTCAGCTCACGTGGCGGCGGTCACGGCCGGACGCTTCACACGCCTTCCCCCGGGGCCAGAGCACGCGCGCGCGCCCCCGCCCGGCGCGCCCCCCGCGCTCAGAAGTCGCCCTCCCAGTCCACGATCGCGCCGATGGACACCGGGCCCAGGCCGCGGCCGCGCGAGACGGGCCCCTTGGCGTAGCCGCGCACGAGCGGCACGGCCTCGCCGTCCCACAGCTTATTGGTGATGGTGAGCGCGAGGCGGTCGGCGCCGCTGAAGCGCGTGTGGCGCCGCGGCTTCCAGCCCACCTCCAGCATGGCCACCTCCTGCGCGCGGCCGCGCGGGCGGGCGCGCGTCGGGGCGCCGCCCAGAAGAGGGGCCACTAGCTGACCCGGTTCAGAGAGCGGAAGGAAGAGCGCTAGGACGCTTGCAGAGGGGGCGTGAGTGAGACATCATCATCCACAGACATGTTAAGGTGCCAGAACTGTCAACTCTGCAAGGCGCTCTCTGCGGCAGCGCAGGGCAGGCCGTCCAGAGTTGATAGAACAAGTGTGTCGTGTCTGCGCTCAACCCTGCATTGCTGCCACAGGAGCGTCCCCCAACCCCACGCCACACCCGACCTCCTGGGCAGGGCTGCGGCGCCGGGGCCCTAGGCACCTCCTTGAACGCGTACGAGCCGCGGAAGCGGCTGTCGCGGTGCGTCTTGGACACGGACAGGTACCCCGCGCGGTGGTTGAAGTCCGCCGCCGGCTCGATCATGTAGCCGTCGCGCTGGTACCTGCCGGCCGCAGCCTCCCGCGGCGTCACACCCTCTGGCGGCGGCTGCCAGCACGAAAGCGCCACGCGCTCGCGGTGCCCCTGCGACAGGCGCAGAGAGCCGCGCGCCAGCGGGCGCGCACGTGAGCTTGGCGGCGCTGGTGGCGATGGGCACCGTGAAGGGCGCGATCACAAAGCCGTCGCGCTCCTTGAGGTTCACCTGGCGCGCCCCGGCGCGACGGGCGTCCCCATCCTGCTCTGCATGCGCGCCAGCTTGCAGCCTCGCCCAGCCAAGGTCAGCTCAGCCGGTGACCGCGGCCGCACGACAACCCCCGCGTCACTCTCGCACTGAGCAGCTCGGCCGGCCTGGCGTGCCGCCCTAACCCTACCCTATGCTGCGCACCCAGGTGGAGTTTGCGACGTGGGAGCCGTCGTTGAAGGTGTGCCTGCGGCCAGGCGAGGCGCGTCAGCCGGGCAGCAGGCAGACGTGCAGGGGCCTGATGTGCGGGAGCGGCGCAGCACTGCGTGGGCAGGCGCGCCGCGCGCGGGGGGCTCACGCGCCCCACACGCTCAGGTTGTCGTCGAGCTCGATGGCGCCCTCGGCGCGCACGTGGTTCCCTGTGTGCGCGCGCCCCGCTCAAGCCGCAGCCCCCCGCACGCCGAGCCGCGCGGCCCCCCAGCCCGCTGCGGCTCGCAAGCGCCTGCTGCCTCACACAGCGTGCAGCGCCGACGCCCGCGGGCCTGGTCCTCCAGAGAGCGCCCGAAAGCAGCACCCGCGTCGGCAAGAGAAGCCCGGTCGTGGGTCGAGGAACCGCACCCCGCTGGAACCAGGTGGCGGCAGCGACCGCGGCCTTGTTGGAGATGTCCGTGTCGACGGTCGCCCGTGCAAAGGCTGACTCAGCGCCAAAGTCGAAGCCGACCTGAGCGTGCACGTTGTCTGCGCCCCGCCCCGCGCCGCGCACGTCAGAGCGCGGTGGGGACCAGGCGCCCGGGCCCGGCGGCGCTCGCGTGCAGGCGCGGCCGCCCGAGCGCGCGCCAGGCAGCCTTATCTCGGTCGGCGCCGGGCGGGACGCGGGGCCGCACCGGAGATCCGCTTCTCCGCGGACAGCAGCAGGTCGCGCGCCCAGGGCGCCGAGTCGATGGTCTGCAGCGTCTGGTCGGTGATGCTGGCCACGAAGGCGATGTTCTCTATCTCCTTGAAGAAGTCCGCGCGCCCGCCGACCTACCCCACGCGTACCTTTACTTGGTCAGTTGGCGGCACGACAGCGCATTCTGGGGGTCGAACTAGCAGGCGTCCTGTGGTGGGGGCCACCTTGGTGCTCACGTGCCGGTCGCCCTGCAGGAAGTCTGCCGGAGCGCACACACGGTCAGCATTGCACCCAGCGCGCGGCCACATTATCGCCAGTTGGCAGTGAGGGGTACAAAAACTGCGAGCATGCGCCTGCCTGACACAGTGCTTTTAAACATTGTGAGATGCTGGCGCGCACCAGTCCCCGCCCCAAAGGCCTGAGTGCGCACGGTGGCCACCATGGTGTTGGTCTGCTGTGCGCCTGGACGTGGGGAGTGGCCGTTTGTGGCTGTGTGCGCACTCGAGCCTCCTCGCCAGGATCCTAGGGCGAGGTGACCCAAGCGGCGTTCCAAGTTGTGAAAGAGCAGTGTTGATTGATTTCCTCAATCGTTCATTGAAGGAAAGGCTGCACCAAGTGCGGCCTGTGGCCCACCCAGAAGGTCCAACTCCTGGAGCTCGTGGTGTATACGCAGGCCCTCCAGCTTCAATCCCAGACGACAAGCTAGATACAGCCTGGACGTGCCAGGCGGCATCCTTGCTGCTTGGTGGTTGCGGGTGCGGCCAGAACGTACACTAGCTTGTCCTCTGAAATCGAAAACTGGAGGGCCTGCATGTTCACCACGAAGCCCCCACCGCAGCATAAGAGGCGTCCCTGGCTATCCTGGCTCACCGTCCGGAGCCTGGTAGTAGTTTTCGTGGACAGGGCTCGGCCCTGCCTTGAGTACAGTACGAGCGCAGACTTGCAAGTGAGCACTCAGCCTGACTCTCCTGATAAAGAGAGCGCCGATAGTCTGAGCGCATGCACTGCACGGCAATGCCATACCGTTTGCGGTGACAAATTCTACATATATAGTTGTCGGCGCGTATGCGCCTACCGGCAGTCAAGTCGGCAGCTTAGACAGTGTATAACCATCGTCAGTGCCCTTGTTAGACAGTGCAGCCCAAGTGGCTCTCACAGGAACGTCTGGTGGGCAGCAAGGCGCTGCCCGACCCTGCGCAGCTGCATGCATGCGTTGCACCATTTCGTATTGGCTGGAAAATAAACAACGCCACACCTGCTCAACCTGGGCCAGCATCGCCCTTTATTGGTGGCCCCAGCAGACGCCCGTGCACCTCGGAAAGCGCCTCCAAAAGGCTCCCAGAAAAAGATGCAGGATCAATGAACCCGTGAGCCGGGTGCCGGCGGCCGCCATGGCAGCCAGGGCGGCGGGCCCGGCGATAGCAGCGCGCTCCCCGGGACGGCCGGCCTGAGAGGCTGGGAAGCTGGGCGGGGGCGCCGCGCCTACGCCTCCGCAGGCTTCTTCTCGGGCACCACCGGCCGCGAAACGTCCAGCCTGCGCTCCACGCGCGGCGCCATCTCGTCACTCGCTCGCTGCAGCACCCGACAGGCTCGCAGGCGCGTGTGCGCGTGCCTTCCAGAGCCGATGACGCAGGGGCCGGCGGCCTTGCTGCCGCTTATGAGAGCTAGCCATGCAGCGCTCTGGACCCACCTCTGAACCGTTCGGTTCGCTTGCAGAACCGTGGCGGGCAGAGCATGCAGCCCGCTCAGGTCCTCCGTTCCCGCGCCGGAGTTCTGACTTGCTGCGCGCCACAGCAGGCTGGCAGCGGCACCGGCAGAGCCGGGCGCCGCTGGCTGGCGGCAGGGCGGGCGGGCGCGACGGCCGGCGGCGCCGCCCTGCCATGCGCGCGCGCCGGGCGGCGCACCGCTTGGTGAAGTCGTCGACCATGCGCGCGAGGCCCTGGCGCAGCGGCACCTTGGGCTCCCAGCCCAGCGCCTTCTTGACCTGCGGGCGCGCGGTCATAGGGTTATGGTAGGGTAGGTATACCTGCGGGGGCGCGCTCCCCCGCCATCAGCCACCGGCCGGGCTGCGGGGGCGCCCGCCTGGCCAGCCGAGCGCTCTCCTCGGCATCCCCTGGATGACCCTCCCGGGCGCGCCCTGGGCGGCGCTGCTGGCGCAGCCGCCCTGCTGGAGCTGCCCCGACCCGCCGCGACGGCGTGGGCATGCCACCCCGCTTGGTGGCCTCTTGAGACAAGCACACCGTGTGACTCCAAACAACCGGGGCAGCAGGCCGGGAGCGCTCGGGGGGGTTGCAGTTCCCTGTGTGCAGCGCCCCAGCCAGGTCTGCAGCTGGGGAACGGCCGCCCTCCGCCCCAGGTCTGGCCGCCCTGACAGGCGCCCAAGCGCGCGCGCGTCCCGACAGGCGCAGCGCGCCCCAGCGCCTTGCTGGACGCTCCCGAGCGCGCCGGCCGGCGGCTTCCTGGCGCCCCGGCGCCCCCGCCCCGGGGGCGGCGCGACGCGCGCCTTGGTGATGTCGGGCTTGCGCCGGCTGGGGTCGTCGGCGGTGTTCTCGCGGAACACGATCTCGGCCGCCGGGTTGACCACCTCCTGCACCACCTTGGCCAGCTCCAGCATGGTGAACTCGGTCGGGTTGCCGATGTTGAACGGGCCCGTGTCCGGGCCGTCCATGACGCGCACCATGCCTGCCGCCGCGCCGCCCGCGCCGCCGCTCACGGGCCGCGCGGCGCTGCCGGCCGCGCCCCTGCCTCTGCAAGGCCGCGGACGCAGCGCGATGCAGTCCAGGCCGGCCGTGCAGCCGCTGGCGGGCAGGCTCCGTCAGCCTCGCGGCCGCTGCTGTTCCATTACGCGCGGCGCTGCCCGACTTCAGGAACGCTGTGTTGATGCAGACGCGCACCACCAATGCACCGCCCAGGCACCAAGCATGGGTGTGTAGAGGGGAGGTTGATTCTGTGGGCTCTTGTGCGCCAGCCTCCGCCGCAGCCAAGCGCCTGGCGACCGCCCCGCTCGCCCAACCCTGAGGAGCGGCACAGGGACCGCGCTTTGGCGCGGCCGCGCACCCTCGATGAGGTCCGACACGTACTGGAACGAGCGCGTCTGCTGGCCGTCGCCGTAGATGGTCATCGGCTGCCCGGTCAGCGCCTGCGCCACGAAGTTGCTGACCACGCGCCCGTCGTCCAGCGCCATGCGCGGCCCGTACGTGTTGAAGATGCGCACCACGCGCACCTGCGCGCACGCATGCCTGGGCGCTGGGTACCGCGCAGCCGGCGAGTGGACGACCCTGGCTGCGGCGCGCTTTGCTGGGTCCGGCCGACAGCGCAACCGTGTCGCCGGTCGCCCCGCAAAGCCGTCTGGCTCGTCGCCCGCCCAGCGCGCTCGCGCCTCGCTCTTTCGGCCGGTCGCCTCAGCCACTGGACATCTGCTCGGGCGCTCGGAACGGCAGAGAGCCTAAGCTGCCGACCTGCGCACGTGCGCTCCCCCCGCCGCGCACCTCCATGCCGTGCTCGCGCTGGTAGTCAAAGGTCAGGCACTCGGCCGCGCGCTTGCCCTCGTCGTAGCAGCTGCGCTCGCCGATGCAGTTCACGTTGCCCCAGTACGACTCTGTCTGCGGGTGCTCCAGCGGGTCCCCGTATACCTGAGCCGCGGGCTCGAACCTGGGAGCGCCGCTGGGGGGCGCTGCACGACACCCGCGCGCGCAGCTCGCGCCATGTCGACGCAAGCACGTGTCCGGCCGGCGGCAGCGGGGCCCCGGCGCGCGCACCTCGCTGGTGCTGGTGAGCAGGAAGCGCGCGCGCGTGCGCTTCGCCAGGCCCAGCATGTTCATCGTCCCCAGAAAGCTGGTCTTGATCGTCTTGATGGGGTTGTACCTGCGCTGCCTGGCCGCTTCAGACACTGTGCAAAAAAGCGCGGGTTTCCGACGCGCCAGGCGGGCGGCGCACTTGTAGTGAATCGGCGAGGCTGGGCACGCGAGGTGGAAGATCTGGTCCACCTCCAGCAGGATCTTCTCCACGACGTCGTGGCGAATGAGCTCAAAGTTGGTCTTGCCAAGCAGGTGCGCGATGTTCTCCTTGCTGCCCGTGAAAAAGTTGTCAATGCAGATCACCTGCTCGCGCGCGCACGCCGCGCCGCGTGTCAGCTCGCCCCGACGCTGCGTCCTGGCCGGGTTCTGGCAGTGTGCAGCTATGGCAGCCGAAGGACAGGCTGGAGGCCGCTCACATGGTCGCCCCTCTCCACCAGGTATGTGCAGAGGTGAGAGCCGACGAACCCCGCGCCTCCCGTCACCAGCACGCGGTTCCGCTCGATCCTGGGCTTGGCCTTGATTTTCGTCTCGCTGTCCGTGCTCAGGGAGGCCTTGGAGTCGCTGGCGTGCACCTGCACAGAGCACAGGCTGGTATGAGAGCTTCAAATTCTGCAGGCGACGGGCACCCCCCTTGCTGCCTCCTGCGTCCAGCTCAACCACGCTGCAATAAGGGTAGGCAGACGCGCTGCTGACGCATGCTTCCAGCGAGGGTCGGCTGGGGGCGCGCACATGGCCATTGCTGGTCGCCATATTTTGCAACACTGCCCGACGTAGCACTGCAGTGCAGACTAAAAGTCCCTTCAACCACTAACAAAGCACGTGAGCTCACTTATGCTGCGCTGCCTGACCAGCACGTTTGCAACCACAGGGCCGCGGCTCGGAGAGGTGTGTCCGACAAGCTGCACCTGCTTTGGATGCCGAGAGAGGTGCCTTCCCGCGCTGGTCTGTTTTCCACAAATGAAAAGTTTTGTAGTAACCATCAGGCACTGCCCTTGACCCTCCTGCACAGCAGGATGGCCAAGCTGGGCTACATGTTACAAAAATCAAAGAGGCGCATACACTGGTCCAGAAGGCTATACTCGCCTAGTGCCAACCCCGTGCCAAGCCTGGTTCTGCTCCCACCGGCAAAGCAGCGGGCAGAGCTCGGCCGGCGGCCGGACGAGGTTGCGCGCCCAGCCGCGACCCCGCGTACACCGTGGCCCATGCCATCGCTCTTGAGCAACCAATGTATCATGGCTGCATCTCCAGCGAAGCGCCCAGCCCTGCAGCAGGCTGCCATGCGCTGCGTGCCAGGCGGCGGGCGCAGCTTGGCCGGGAGCCTAACCGCCTCGGGTGGCCAGCTGCCTAGCGACAGCGCGCACGCCCCTCGCGGCGCATTCATCGCCGCGCGCGCGCGCGGCTGTGTGCCGGCGCCGCCCAGGGTCGCGCTGGGCGCCTGAGGCGGGCTAGGCCGCGCCGCGCGCGCGCGGCGGCGGGCGCAGCTCGGCGAGCAGCCCGGCCGCGTCGGGCGCCCAGCCGCCCGCCACCGCGCGCAGGTGCCCGGCGCCGACCGCGGCCTCCACCATCGCGTGCGGGTCGCCCGCGCAGCCGCGCGCTAGCAGCGTCTCCCGCAGGTGCTCGCCTGCGCGCGCGTAGCGCCGCGAGTCGCGCCGCACCGCCCGCCCTGCTGCCTCAGGGGCGGTGATGCGGCAGATCCAGCGGCTTGGACGGCAGGCTGGGCAGCGCCGCGCCGGCGCAAGCAGGCAAACTGGCCGTTTGGACTTGTGACGCGCAGCACGCCAAGCAAGAGGTGCAGGGAGCGGTTCCCACATGTTGCTGCGGCAGCGCAGAGCCGATGCCAATGACCGCAACGCGCGCGAGGAGCCGGGCGCGGCGGGCGTGCAAAAAAGGCCCCGGCAGGGGGTGGGGCCCTGGGCGCGCCTGCCGCGCGGCTGAACGGGTCTGCATCAAAGTGCGCGCGCCACATGGTGGCCGCCAGCGCGGTCGCATACAGGTAGGCGTAGTACATGCCGCCGTAGCCCACCAGGTGCCCGAACCTGCGCCCCGCGCCGGCCTGTCGAGCTCCCGCGCCACTCGCAAGCGCGGCGCGCCGGGGCCAGGACGCCCCGCACAGCACCCGCACAGCGGCAAAACAGGCTTTTCCTTGAGCGCCACACGAAGCGCCATGTGGCCGGAGCCGTCCTGCAGCGCCAGCTGACTGCCTCGTGCATCGTGAGCGCGGGCATCAGGGTCCCAGGCGCTCAGCCGCCCGTGCGCTGCGCGGGGGCCTGGCGGGGCGGCGACGGGCGGCGCGCCGCACCGGGCCTGCGAGTGCGTGCCCGGCACGTACGGCACCGCAGAGTGCTCCGCCATGGCCGCCGCCACGACGGCGGTCGACCCGCCGGCCGGCTGCGGGCCGTGCAGGCGCTGGTCCACGACCGCATCCGTAACCTGCCGGCCGCGCGCGCGCGCCCCTCGCCGCCCGCGCATGGGGCCAGCCGGCCGGCCGTTTCGCGCGGCGCGCCGGCATCACAGCCCCGTCGAGGCCCAAGCACGCGGGTGCCGCCCGCCATCCCTGCACACACCGCCGGCTGGCCCAACCAAGGGAGCACAGTTTTCTGATGCCGTGCAACCGCCAGACCGACGCGTGCGCCGGCAAGGACAGGGTGCCGAGGCACCGCAGCGCCCGCGCGCGCCTGCTGCTGCAGCCGCAGCGCGCCGAACAGGCGCTCGCGGCGGGCCAGGGCGTCCAGCAGCTGTGACGGTGGCGGCTCGCGCGTGCGCCAGTGCCGGCCGGCCGCGGCCAGCACGGCGGGCGCGCGCGCAAAGTGCTCCAGCAGGTGCGAGGGCACCTCCACCACGTCCATGGGCCCGCGCGTGCCTGCGCACCCCGACATCACGACCCGTGACGCGCCTGGCACTTGCTGCTGCAAGCCGGGTGCGATCACCGACTGCCCTCCTGCTCCCTGTGCGCAGGATGGTGCGCGGGAGGCTGAGCGGGCTGAGCGCCGCATGCATGCAAGCCGGCCTGAACGGCACCCCTGTCGGCATGCTTCCGTTCAGTGCCCCCCTGCGTCGCGCATCATCTGCCTTTTGAAGAGAGACCTCACGGCGGCCTGGCGCGCTGTGGTATGCGGGTTCATGCCAGCGCGCTGCACGGCGCACTTGATTTCGACATATGCGCGCTGCCACCTTGCTGCAGCTTGCCAGCGCGACATGCACCGTTTGGGGCAGCAGGCCGCCCCGTCCCGCGGCTGCGGCCCGGCGGGGCTGGCGGGCGCGGGCCGCGCCCGAGAGGTGCTGGAAGTGCGTGCGCGAGAGCAGCGTGTGCAGCGCGTGGCCCATCTCGTGCCACAGCGTCTCCGCCTGCTCCAGGCTCAGCCGCCCGGCCGGCAGGTCGGCCACCAGCGCAACCGCCGGCCGCTGCCAGCGCCCGCCCGGCAGCGCGCGGCCGCAGCGCAGCGTGAAGTGCGCCGCGTGCGCGAATTTGCCCGGCCTGCGCGCCGCGCGCGCCGGCCATCGCGCGCGGGGCGAGCCGGCGGTGCTGTTGGCGCCTGTGGCCGAGCCGGGCGCCCTGCCGCTGGGCGCCTGCGGCCGCGTTGGGCGCCCTGCCGCTGCCGCAGCCGGGGGGCCCGCAGACAGCTGGCCGGGCCGATTGACATCTGGATACCACAATGAAGACGTATTGAAGGGCTTCCCGCCCAAGGAGAGCAAGGTTTGCCTGCTTGCAGAGCAGGGGAAGAGCAAGGGATGGCCCGCGGCTGCACAGGCGCCCGCGCCTGTGGTCGAAGTCAAGGTAGACCTCGCCGAGCGCGCCCTCGCCCTCCCCGACCAGCTCCATCTTGCGCAGGCCCGCCGCCCACGCCTCGCCTGCGCCCCGGAACACTCCACCGGCTCGCGCGCCTGCAGACGCCCAGGGGCGCCGCACCAATGCGGAGGTTTGCATGCACCCAGGCGCCAAAAGAGAATGAAAACTAGATTGTACCAGCCGCGCTGCTCGCAGCACAGCACAGACTAGCGCTCGCTGGTCATGCACCATGCATCTGCAGGACAGGGGCACCTGGCCGCAGGGGCACGGGCACGAGCGCGACGCCTAGCGCGCGCGTGAGCACGGTGTTGAGCGCCTCCAGGCAGTCCGGGAGCGCCAGGTACGCGGAGATGGCCGCCGCGGCCTCGTCCCCGGCCTCCGCCTGCCCGGCGAACGCGCCGCGCGACCGTCTGGTGCTGCCTTTATGCCAGCTACTGCCGTTCCTCAGCAGATAGCCCCGGACCGGACGTGGGACGGGCAAGCGGCGCTGCTGGCCACCGCCAGCAGAGCTGCGATCCACGCAGCAACAGCTCACAGCGGCTGCACTCGCGCAGCTGGTGGCATATTCGGCAGGCGTCATGGAGGGGGGACCAGCCACGCAGCGCGGCACTGCCAGGAGGTGCACGCGGCAGGGCGTGCGCGGCGCGCGCCTTGGCCAGGGCGGTATAGTAGTGCCGGTCCCAGGCCTCCAGGCGCACGTGGCGCAGCGCGCGCCCCTGGTGCCGCGCCTTGGCGCGCCGCAGCGCCTCCGCCTCGTCCGCCGCCTGCGCCCCGCGGCGCAGGGGGTCCGGTGTCGGCAGGGGAGCCGCTAGTTGCTGTAGGTGGCAGCTCTTTCCTTACGCGCGACGCGCGAGCGCGCCTCAGAACCCCTCCTATACATCCTAAAGCTTGGTATGAGCCAGGCATCGAGACACAGTGCATGGGGGTGGCGCAGCGCTGGCGCATTACTGACACGACCGCATGCAAGCGCCCCGCGAGCAGGGGCATCAAAGAGAGGGCCGCTGCGGACCAGTGGCCGCAGGCCCGCCGAGAGGCTGTCAAGGAAGGCCGCCACCGCCTCTGGGCATCCTGCCAAGGTGCCCGCGGAGGCCTGCACGCGACCGTACGCCGGTAAACAAGCCAGGGTCGACTGGACATGCACACCAGCTCCCTGTGCCCTTTTTGTACGACCAGGCGCATACTTCTTTTCATGCATGCTGATGCGCTCGGATGCGACACGCATGCAGCAGAGCGGCGAGCCTCTGGAGCTCGCATGAGCATGGTGCATGCTGCAGGGGTGCTACTCGGTCTGCAGCGACAAGCAGCTCAACACTGACCTGGTAGTGCGCCCAGCTGGGCGCGCCGAGCAGCTGCGCCAGCTCGCGCCGCCCGGCCAGCAGGGCGTCCAGCACGTCCAGGCCGCCGCCCGGCGCAGTGTGCGCCGCCATGTACACCTGCGCACACAGCCCACATCACGGCGGTCGGTGTACCGGGTACCCTCACCCTAACCCTGATCGATGCGCAGCGCGGCCCTAAAGGTTGAGACTGCGCGCAGGACGTGGCTGCTGGCTGGCATTCACACATGCCGAGAGAGGCGCATGGTGCCGATGCCTGCTGGCCGGCCGGGGGCGCGCCTTGCGGCGGGTGTCCTCGTCGGGCACGTTGCGCAGCACGGCGTGCAGGGCGGCCGTGCCCGTGGACAGGTCGAACGTTGGGCCGGAGCCCCCGCCGCGGCCGCCCGGGCGCAGCGCGGCGACAGCAGACGGCGCTGACGCGCGCACGTGGCCGGCCTCGCGCGCCGACAGCTGCGCTGTGCCCAGCCGCACGTCGTCCGCCAAGTTCTGGCCTGCCGCCGCGCCGGGCTTCAGGACTGCGTGCACAGCACGGCCGCTGCCCAAGCCACCTGGCGGGCCGCCTGTGCGGGGCTGCAAACCTAAGTGATGCAGCGGGCTTTATGCCGAGAACACTATAGCTTTCACAGCCAGCCATGCGGTGTTTGCTTGCCGTGTAAGAGCATGAGCAGGGCTGTGCGCTTGATGGGCTCTCAGCATGCTCGGTGAACCAGCATGATAGGATTGCAGGCCAAATGCTCTGAGGGCTTCATAGGGACAGACGGACTGCTGTTGCTGCTTTGTAGGTAGCTCACGAGGCAGGCAACGACCTCATCACGTGCCAGAGGAAGCGCCATACCAAACATCAGGCCGAGCTCGTGCGTGCGCGCGGTGAGGCCGTCCAGGCGCGCGCGCGCGGCGCCGGCCAGGTGGATACCAGCCCGCTCCATGTCCCGCCGCAGCGCGCGCCCCACCTGGAGCAGCCACGCATGCATGACAGAGATGCATGCGGCATGAGCGCGGCCCAAGCTGCTGTTTCCTGATATGCTGACGCTGTCTTGGATGTGCGCTGCCTAATGCGCAAACCGTCGTGCCGCCCAACGCGCTGCGCGTCGTGCCGCTATTGGCAGTGCAGCAGCCGGCGCCCGCGCCGCCCGTCGCGCCGCTCAACACGCCACCCCGGCAGTGCAAAGCGCTGAAGGCCGCGCCCCTCGCGCTGGTGCAGCTGCCGGCGCCTGGGCCCGCGCCTGCGCTGCCCGTTGCGCCGTCCAGTGCATCACCCCGGCGTTGCACTGGGCGGCGCAATGGGCAGCGCGGGCGCGGGCGCAGGCGCCGGCTGCTGCATCAGCGCGAGCGGCGCGGCCTGCAGCGCGTTGGGCGAGGCAGTGCACTGGGCGGCGCAACGGGCAGCACGGGCCCGCCGGCTGCCGCACTGGCGCCAGCAGCGCGGCCGGCAGCGCGTTGGGCGGCAAGACGGGTTGCGCGTTAGGCAGCACGGCCGGCAGCGCGGTGGGCGGCGCGATGGGGTAGATTAAGCTTGTACTGGATATATGACAAAGCCGCACTGAAGTGAAAACAGTATACATACTTGCAAGCATTGGCCTCGCACCCGCTGCGCCTCCTGCGCCTGGCTGGCGCACGGCGCGCTCCCCCGGGCTGCGCCCTGTAAGGTGCGCTGCAGTACTGCTTCCTCCTCGCGCTGATGCGGCTGTGCTGCGTCGCCCGCTGCGGCCTGTGACTCCAAGGCTCGCGCCAGCGCAGCGTAGAGGCCAGTGTGCATGTTGAGCTCCTGGACATAGCCTGCGTCCCATCGACACAACGAAGGTGTACTTCGCACGCCTGAACTTATGAACAGGAACAAACGCCTTGTTGGCCGCCCGCACCCCCGACCAGGATGCAGGCGCGCAGCGCGGCAGCACGCCATGCCGCTGACTCGTGCACGTTCCGGCAGAACTCAGCCGCGTCATAGGCTTGGCACACCTGCGTTCGCACCTCGAACAGAAGTGGCACAACACTGTGCCTGCAACAAAACAAGAGATGCAGCCAGCGCGACATTGTCCGACCACAGCTTTCGCGCACCGTGTCAGAGACGTCATCAATCGCCCTGATGGTGCTGCAGCTGTCTGTTGTGGACGTCACGCTCTGCACCAGCTCATTGCACCTGGCAAGCTTCACAGTCAGCTACTACGGGCTGCAACATCTGCAACACCAGTGCAGCCTACGTGCTCGCATAGCCACGGCCGGGCCAGGCCAAGCAGCGCAAACACGGACAGTCTCCATAAGCACACCTGGCGATGCTACTGCGCGCAAACGTGTCCCAGTCTTCAGGTTCCTGGAGTGCGCTGAAGCCAAAGAGGCCTGTGCGCTTACAATCAGAGGGGGGTGCGTGTGCGTGCTCAGCAGTCCCAAACGCCCTCGCCTTCCGCAAGCGCAGGCATGCCAGAGCAGCACGTCGCATGTATGCTCTATATGTGAGTGTGAATGCACAGGCCTGCAAAGGCCTTTCTCAGACATTTATTTGTCAGGGCCCTGGCACATGCATGACCGGCAGCATGTACACAAGCTTACACGAGCTGTATGCAACCAAAAACTGTACGTCCACACGCTGCCTCACACCGAGCAACATACGAACCCTCCATAGAACCACTCGCTCACTGC
>JAABUV010003034.1_pt1 | contig 21848 bp, 18 predicted proteins | sample 5559971 | NCBI WGS metagenome assembly JAABUV01 (sample SAMN10711881, study PRJNA513362) | rock metagenome | isolation source: Antarctica rocks | place: Antarctica: Victoria Land, Knobhead nord | collected 2015-12-19
AGAATCAGTCTTGTTCGTGTATTAGCATATTTCTATCAGTATAACTCGTATCACTTTCCTGACAATCATTATATACTTTTCGTGAATCAAACTCTGTTATATGCTCTGATGATCTTGTTGACTAGGTTTAGTATTCTTTGCATTTCACGAAAGTCTGTCGCAATCATGCCAAAATTATATGTTGCTATGTATCGTTCTGTGATTGATAATTACGAACACTTAGCACTATATCTTGAGAACAATTCGAAACACATCATCTACGAAGTTATCAATGAATATTCTCACTTCAAGCTTAACGTCGTCTCTGATAAATCGACATTCACAAATCGACACAGAAGAAGCATCTTTGTCTTCGACGTCAATGCGATCGATATCTCAGATTTTAAAAACGCGATCTCTTTCATGAAATCTAACAATTTCATTTTTCATTGAAACTGTCAAGACTACGTGATCGAGAGTCTTGATAAGCTTGAGAAGAAGTGTATTATTGATGAAGATGAGAAAGCATACATCAGCGCTAAGAAGCAAGTCAAGACACATTTTGAATCTCTTTGAGTGATCAGTATTGAGACAAAGCATGTTTGCAGATATGAATACTGGCAAGACTGTCTTTGACTTGGGTTGAATGAATCAATCATTATTCTCTTTCCTCACGAACAGCTATCATTATTTCTGTCGTTTATTTAGAAGAAAGTCGAAAGTTGAGTTTAACTCAGCAAAGCGAGCGAGTCTTAAGTGCAAGCTGTAGATTGCTGAAGTCTATAAGAAGTTGATATCATGAAGAAATTGAAGTAGAACACTATCTCTTTAAAGTTCAACTGTATATGCAATTCTCTTGTCGACAACTTTACTACTTCTTTTCTACTACATCTTAGATAGAAGACTTCATGTCAATTAAAGTCGAGCTTCACAATTCATCGATCATTTGACGAAACCAGCTAAAACTGACTACAAGCTCATCAAGCTAGCATCAGTCAAAAATATCTGTTTAGTCGAGCTTCTAGCTCACAAGCTCTAATAGTTACTCATCAACAACTAATAGCTAGCTACAATCACTTGTAGCTCTTGATGACAGTCATTTGCTTTTTATGTTCAAATAATACAATGCGCAATGTGTGTCATCTGATCAGTGTTCACATTCAGTGCTCGTTATTATCAGTATGTGAAATTTGTAATCTGTGCACGTTTCTTGACAAATACTTATCACGTCATTATTTCATGATAGGTAAATTGAGATATTTTATTCAGATTTATCTCGTTGTTGCATTGAAACATCATGTCATGCACTGCTCAAAAGTTTTAGTTTCTTGAAGACAAGCTTGTGTATTTCATAGTGTCTTGTACGATTCTTCATTCTTGCAAGCACGTTGTATAAGTTACTCGCAATCAATAGAACTAAAAGCATCAAAGCAACTCACGATTGTGTTCGTTGTTCATATACAAAATATTCTACTACTATCACTCGAGTTCTATATAATCGCTCTTACTTTCTCGTCGAACATCAACATTGATGTTCAATTTCTTCTCTACTCTCTTCAGAAAAATCTGATACTTGTCTTCAAACGTCAGTACACATTCACTTTCATTTGCTCTTCAATAATACAGAGTCTTAGTGTTTATCTTCAGCTGCTTGCGAAAGTTGTTGAACGATCAAGCGTAGCTCATCTTTCGACTATCTTTCATCTTCGATGTTCGTAGTCAATATGTATCTCTGACTTCGTTGAGCAAAATCTGATCAGATTCGACTTCAGTTGTGTCTTCAAGTTCTTCAGACATTTATCTTGCATTAGTTATCGCTCATTTCTATAGCTGAAAAATGAACGCTCACATCTGAATCGTTCTTCTGATCTTGATTCTGTTCATCATTCAATATTTCTTGAAGTGTTTCATGTTCATCGCTATTCATCGATTCTGATTGATTTGTTGTATTCTTTGTCTTTTCTGTCGCGATTTCTGTGTTGTTTAACTTTTCGAGCTGCGATGTTCGATTTCTTATGAAACTAGAGATCTCATTCACAGAATACATCGACGAGTATCTTGAATCAGTGAAAGAAGAGAAAGAACGTTCTCTGATGATTTTTCAAGACGCGTTAATAGTCAGTAGATCATCTATCTGATTGCAATTGAAATTATACATCACAGAGATGCTGTTGAATACGTCATTTTCATAATATTCAACATGACTTACGACGCGTTCATGCAGCATGCTCAATATCAAATTTCTTCGAGTCTCAATTTGCTTTCGTCAGCTCTTGATCATTCGCTTATGTGTTACTGTCACATGTTAATCAATCATTGTTCAATCGTTTTAAAGATAAAGCACAAGAGAACATTGACAGTTGAAATGTTATACTCTCTACTGCAGTCTCTTTTCATTTCTCGATCTTCTTCTGATCACTTGTTCATTCGCTGATAACATGTTGAATCGCGATTGCTATGAGTATCATGATTTCGTCTTTCAGCTCAGCAAACATGATTCTTGTGTTTGATAGTTGATCAAGACTACGATCTTCTTGATTGAAAAATGAGACAGCAGTGATCTTCACGATCACGAGAGCTAGAAAACGACATTCTTCAGACTAAGTACATGTCAGTCAACGCATCACGTCTGTGAAGATGTTTATCTTTTCAATATCAGAGCTGATGAAGTTATCATTAACTAACAATCTGACGACATAATTCGATGTATTGACTTTCTCGTAAAAAACATAATGATTCTTCACTACATCTCGAATCTGAAACATTATTTATGCTCGATATTGTTCAATAGAATCATATAACTGTGTCTGTCAATTTATTGATAATATGACAAGATTTGAGTTGCACATTATCTTTCGAGCTTCGTCTATTGTTGATCTTTTCACGACAAAGTAGTTTGTTCGTGATCTGTGTTTTAATTGATGTGCGCGATCTCTGTTTCAGAGATTGCGCATGAGATTGCTCAAGAGAACTCATTGCAGCTCTGATCATGACGTTATGCTCTTCTCTACTTCACACGTCATAATCGTTGTCAGTAGAATGAGTTCTATGTATCTAAGCACATCGACATGAGCTGCAGCAGAGACTGTTCTCGATCATCGTCTGAATTCTGCTCAAAGAATTTCTCTAAAGTTGTCATCTGAATTATCAATCTGTGCTGCGTTGTATCGTGAACTCAATGTGAAAGAACTTGACGAAAATTCTGTTGATCTTTGAAACTTTGAGATTCGCTCATTAAGCTGAGAAGATGATGAGATTGATAACGACGAGTGAGAATGCTGTTTACGCTGATGCATTTTTTTCTTTGACAAGATGTTCTTGAAAAATCGAATGACTCTAGTGAACTATGTTGAGATCATATTAGCTGAGAACATACATGATGATATTGACATTGATTTTGTCTTTTTCTACAATCGTTCTGCAGATCACTGTTTTTGAGATGATAAATCATCATTCGAGCTGTTCAACATGTTGAGAAATTCGCGTTCTTGTCTTTTAGATCTGAGTTCAGATTCTTTCAATGATATGTCGAGATTGTCGCTTGCTTTCTCAACTCTTCTTTTGACATTTCGTTGATAGATGAACTAAACATGATTATTGAGTCAGTTAACTGCATGTTAACAATTCATAATACATGCTACGCATCTGACTATCAATCGCAGTGTTCGAGTTCTTCTTGTTCTTATTACTTGTCATGACAGTTCATTTAGAAGACGACGTGAAATAATGATTGATACATGATGAATTGATGAATGCGATCGAGTTCTGAGATAAAAGAAAAAAAGAGTGAAGAAGAAAAAGACATGATGCGTACTTGAAGATATGCGATCTCTGAAAGCGTGTAACTCTGTTGTTGTTGACACTACTATGTTCGATTATTAACTGAGAATGAGTAGATTAGCATTTTAGTGCTCATCTACTCTGTCAGATTCATGTTCTAACTTCGTTGCATCGAGATTGTGATAATGTTTTCATGACTTACTCAAAAGTGTAGATAGATTTGAAAATTTGCGATAATTTATCATCGCACATGCAAACTGAGAATGCGAACTGCGAATCTTATTGTCGAAGAACTCTGAGTTCAAGCTGACTATCAAAGATAAATTTAAGGGAAAATTCAATAAATTATCTTCGCACATTATGCAAAGTGAGAATGCGAACTGCGAATATTATTGCTGAAGAACTCTGATTATCAGAGATAAATTTCGAATGATTTACGATAAATTTACCTTCGCATGTGCGAACTGAGAATGTGAACTGTGCATTTTATTGCTGAAGAACTCTGAGTCTCACTCGTCACACGATCGAAACTCGATGTACATGATGTCGCAGTTAGATCTAAACATGCAGTTTGCTCTTCGTCACGCTTGACAACTTTGTAGACGAGAATGATGAACGAAGATGTACGAGAAGAATCGTGATATCTTTCATTGAGTTCATTTTCATCATATCGTGCTTGACGAAGCTCAGATTATCAAGAATCATCTGTCTCAAAACTTTATAGTCTGCAAAGATCTAATGAGAAAGCATCGTTGAATGATTAGAATCGAGTAGAAGAATTCTTTTCATTATTCAAGTTTCTTTGCATTTTACATACAGAAACTGTCGAGATGTTCAAGAAGAATTTCGTCGATTCAAGTAAAATACAGAATAAGATGAATAATGTCGTCTATGTGAGTGAAGTTGAATCAGCTGAGCTGAGTGCGTGCGTGCATGTATGCGTGCAGTGTGCAAACGACGTGTTCGTTGCTGATCGAAAAGTACTAGAGAGCGAGAAAAGAAGAAAAGTGAAAAGAAGATAGCGATGTGAAAGAAACGATGTGTCAAAAGAAGGAAAAAAGAAGGAAAAAAGAACTTAGATTCATGAAATCACAATCAACATCTCTTTCACTCTCAACTCACAATTTCTCATCGCTGACGTCTTCTCATTAGCATTTTCATTCTTCTCGCTCTCATTCATCAGAATAAATGACTTTTTATTCTCTTCGATGCTCATCAACTCAAACAGTTGCATCAGCTTCATCAAGCTCAGCTGATTCAGCATCTTGACGTCGTCAATGATGATATCAATGATCTCACGCTTGCTGTTCTGCAGCATCTGCAGTTTCTTGTCGACGCTGTTCTTGATGATGAGACGAGTGATGAAGATTTCGAAGAATTGATCGATGTGAAAGATGTGACAGAAGACTTGTTGTTTCACGCTGCTGTTTCATCACAGATCGATGCAGATGATGCGCAAGATCAGTTTCTTGTCAACGCTGTTTTAGACAACATGATGAGTGATGAAGATTTTGAAGAACTGATCGATGTAAAAGACGTGACAGAAGACTTGTTGTTTCACGCTGCTGTTTCATCACAGATCGATGCAGATGACGCGCGAGATCATGATGAGATTGAGTTCAACGTCGTCACATTTGAGAAAGATGATCATGATCTTCATGATCGAATCGTCGCGAAACGTGATAATGACGTGATCGCGAACTTTCTGACTCATTTTGTCGTAATAGTTGACAAAGACTCAGTCGCGCTATTGAAAAAGATGACTCAGCACTTTCATGCTGTTTTGCAATTAGCTTGTTCTCAAGTCAAAGAACTCATGACATGATGAGAGCTTATAGCATGTGAAACTGAGTGAAGATGATGATCTTCTTGTTCGACTTTTTCATCAATCACAGCTCAATCTGCGTCTGCATCGTCGTCGTTTTCGAAGACGAAAGAATCGAGTCGTTGAAATTGATTCATTTGAGATCTTGTTCAAGATCTTTGCGAGTGCATAAGAAAGTTCTCTCACTGTCTTCAACATTCATCTGCAATTCTTTTAACTCGTCGCACAATCGAAACTCGATGTAAATGCTGTCGCAATCTAAACATGCAGTTTACTCTTCGTCGCGCTTGATGACTTCATAGACGAAAGTGTTAAGACACTCTCTGCAGTAGACATGAAAACAGCTGATTATTCAGAATTCATCTGAAGAATCGTGACATTTGTGACAGAGACTTCTATTCTTGAGATCATCATTAATATTCAAATTCGATTCTCAGTCTATTGTTGAGTATACTCTCACACTTATAGTTCTGTTCTTGAGTTCTGCTTGCATCTCTCTATACTTTGCAACAATGAGACAGTTCACGTCTCGCACTTCATGAGAAGATAGCTTCATACACAGCGTGTTGAATCAATTCATGAATGATAGTCATTGAATCTTGAGCACAGTGAGAAGTCTATCAAATCTTCTGATGATTTTCTGTAGATCATCGTTCATCTTAACACTCTGCTTGCGTTTTAGAGCGTTGAAGATCGATCTATTCATGACTGCATCAATTTATCTAAGCTCTCTAACATTGACAGAAATCTTGTTTCATCAACGAAATTGCTTGCGATCTTCGTTTGAAGAAGTAGTTGTGCTTGAATGAAGAGTCTGTAGAGCAGACGTCGCAGATGACAATCTCATCACTGAAGATCTTGACAAAGACTGAGCAATGTCTACTGAGAGATCTCTTGACGATCGAGTATCTCTTTCATGAGTGTCAGTCACTTCTTCTTCGCGAAATCTTCGTTGCTAGAGAGTAAGTTTTCGCTGACGATGTATCAAAGACTTTGCTTTAGAACTGAAATGTTGCGAATATTGTTAGTTCAAAAAGTAATAGAACTTTCGCTTGTTGATCATGAAATCTTCTTCACAAGCTTGTATAGCACAGACACGATCTTTGCTGTTAATGAAATCAGAACGTCAACGTGTGCTTTCAGTTATTCTTCTACTCTTCTTGAATTTTCATTCTCGAGTTCTGCGTGCGTGTAGTCTTTCTCAATCTAGCTATTGCATCTCTTTTCAAGATCTTTCATGATCGCAGTTTGCGATGTTTGATTGATGACTCAAGCATATTCTCAGATGTTGAAGTAGCAAAGATTGATTCTACTACTTTCAAAGTCAATGAACGAATTAATATAGTCTTTACAATTTTCTAGTTACTGATCTGAAGAAAGTCGATTGATGATGAACTGAAAGCGACAGCAGTTCTTTGCTGTCATCTCTATCAGCGCAGTCTGTCAGCATCGCTCATTTTCAATCTCAATTCATCTCATATCTTCACTGTCGTAAAGAATTCTATTCTTCGTCACGTCGTAAATTTTCTTCTCGATCAATAATCTTTTGTACTCTTTGAATTGCATGTTCAGCAGATTGATCTCTTCTTGTCTTTTATTCATAGTTAAGTGAATAGAACTCATCAATGATGTTTGATTATCTGATTTCTTCATCATCAGCAACGTTGTAGCATTTCACGACATCAACGATAGTTGATCAGCATTGTCATCTCTAATCTCTTCTTGCGACTTTCTTTGACACTGAATGTTTTTATGTGTTCACTCTCGATGTTGTGCTCTTCGTCTTTCGTTGTTGTTCAGTCACTGAGTCATGATCATCAATGTCTTGTGCAGTCAATTCTGTGATATGCTTTCAATCTCTTTGTTGAAGATGATGATAATCTTTGCAGTCATCATTTGAAGCTTTTTCTTTGTCAGCTCACTATCAAGTTTTATGTCATATATCTTCAAAGATATTATCTTCTTCTTCATTGTCATTACAATCTCACTTCATTTGTCATCATTGATCATTAAGTCTTTCTGCATCATCTTTCTGATTCAGTTATGTCACTGCAATTCATTGTAGAAGATCATTGAAGATCTCATACTGAACATGTTGATTTTTCTTATACAACAGAATCGCAGTGAGTCTTGAAGAGCATCAAAGACTTAGAAGAAACACGAATGTGATACAGATGCAATGTTGTCTATGCAACAAAGAATGCGCAGAAATGAAGTGCTGTTATTTCGATTTCAAGACAGACTAATGATTTCTATTACACTTGAATTCTATGACTATCACAAAGTGTGATCATGAAAGCTGTGTTGATAGTTGAAAGACTTGATGATAATAATCTGATGAATACAAAGAGATGTAGCTTTAGTTGTGTTACAGTCGCGTCGTAAGTCTTGCGTGAGTTTGATTCTAGTGATTTCTAGAATATTTAGAAAATACATTGCTAATGTAAAAACAGAGTAAGAAATAATAAATTATCATCTGACAAGATAAATCATTCAAATAATCAGAGTAAAAAATGATAAATTGTCATATTTTTACGACAGTGAAAATATACACATGATGTTATTTTTCTCGCATTTTCAATATTTTCAAAACACAGCATCTTATTACTTATGTCATCATGTCTATGCTTCTGCTGTCAACAATTACTTCTTTTGACTGAAATAACTAACAACGACTTGCTGATAACAGTTAACAGACTATGAAGCAAAAGCACTAAACTAAAGTCTCTCACACAGTCTCTATTATCTAATTATTCTTTCTCATCTTCTCATCACTCATTTCTTTCATTCTACTATCATCATATGTATCATTTTGAAAGATCTGACGTCGCGTCTGATGATTTCTAATAAGTCTCTCAACATCGAATTTCGAAGTATAAAATCGATATGTTCACGTCTTCTTCGCGATTTGATCATATCTACTGATTCGAAAAAAAGTCTGCTGTTTCATTCAGATCATATAGTTGAGCTTCATCAGTATCACTTGAAATGCATGATGAAGAGTGTAATCTGTTTCTAGAACTTTAGTAGTTTCAATCAGAATATTGAGATCAAAATCATTCTCTTTCATGTCTTGAAAACTATTGATCAAGCTCTGTCGATTTTCAAGACTTAGATCGCTATGAAAGAATGCAACGTTCATTTCACGAATCTTGATAAGATACTAGCTCGTTGTTAGTAAAGAAATAAATATACTCGACATTCAATGAGTTGAAAACATCATGCATGATGCAAAACATAGAAATTATGATCGAGAGAATTCAAGTAGATGTATCAATCAGACGATCTTCATTATGATTGAAGAGAAGAACATTATCAGAATTCTCTCTCTCTGATCGTCTTCGATGACTATAGATTTGTTCAATATCTTCATGACTTGCTGTAACTTGCTGCTTGATTCATACAGTTTCTCGATATTATCATCGTAGAAACAGTTATCAACAACTGTCAGTCATTTATTATGAACAAGTTCAGTTCAGATAAACATCAAATCGTGCTTTGTCTTCAATTCAACAAGATATGAGAATGTAATGCACAGTCTCATCTGTCATGAGATCTGAACAAAGTCGAAGAAAGAGAACACAGACATCGATTTCTTCTTGTCGTCTGATACTCAGTTGTCGACACGTACTCGCAGTTCTTCTTTTACACTTCTTGCAGTCTTGTTCTCGAGTCTCACATGCATCTCTTTATACTTCTCGATGATCGAACAGTTCACATCTCGCATCTCATGAGAAGATAGCTTCATGCAGAGAACGTCGAATCAATTCATTGATGATAGACGTTGAATCATAAGAAGAATGAGAAGTCTATCAAATTTTCTTGCGATTTTCTGCAGTTTGTCGTTCATCTGTACATCATGCTTACGTTTTAATGCGTTGAACATCGATTTGTCTCATGACAGCACTTTCTCTGAATCACTTGACTTTAGAATGTGTTCATTCTTTCATTCATCAGAGCACTTCAGAATCTTCACATAGTGATCTAAATCATCTGATGAGATTTCAAAAGATGTGTTCGAATAGATTTACAGTACGAAGTGCATGCGATGTTTGAATGCTCGTAAAATGCTTATGATCTTAGAATCTCTGCTCTTCTTCATGTGAAATTCATCTCTTAGTATTCGATCTCAGCATGTTCGCGAATCATACAAAGTTATTCTTCTTTTACTTCTGTCGATTTCATTTCAAACATCTTTTTGATTGACAATGATACACTTCACATGTGTCTCGTACGACTTTGATTCAATCAGCACTACAAGTCGTTTCTGTTCTTCTATGAAAGTTGTCACTGTTACGTCGACTTCATTCTCATCTGTTTCTATCTTCTTTCGATCTTGAAACAGCAAGCGATCTTCTAAGAGAAGCTTGTTCTTTTCAGAGCGATGATTCACATACAGTTTGATGTCAAGACATGACACAGATGTCAATGTCTTTGCGAATTCGCTCTGTCAATTCGATATCAAGATCAAAGACAGCAGAATCAAAATTGATTCAAGATTTGACTCTAGCGTCGCTGTGAAACTGCTCTTCATGCAGAGACAGATCATTGATCATGACTCGTCTGATGAACATTTCGCCTCAGGATTCTGAGAAAATTTCTGAGATTCAACGAGCAGATGTTTATCATCAAGCTTCTCACGAAAGAGACTGACTTTCGCATGAGCAAGATGAAGTCAGCACTTCATCACTATCAATTCTATGACTTGAATGATCTGCGAATGAAGAAAAGTAAGTATGTTATTCTGTCTGTAGCTTCGAAAAGCGAAGAAGACTTATCTTTCTCATTCTCATCTGATCGCATTGAAATTCTTCATGTTGAATCATTCTCTCAACATGAAGTTGTCAATATATTCTCAACGTTTGTACGAGTAGTAGAATTCATATCATACTCTCTACTTGCACATTTCGATCTGCATCTGCATCTTTGTCGATTTTCTTATCGTCGATGTCTGTACAGCTTAGATCGCGTTTTCAAAACTGCAAAACTTTGAGAAATATATTCTCATTCATCTGAGTGCATGCTTGTTGTTTCTGCAGATCTTTGAATCTATATCATGAAGTTAGCATGTTTTACTACATGATTGCTTTGCACTCGCACTTACGTCTGAGTGATATCAATGAAGTTGATGACGAAAGACAGATCAATGTGCTCTCGATCGTATTTCATCACTTTCTTCATGTTCAAGTCATCATTAATTGTCAAAGAATCTGTTGTCGAAGAAAATGATTCATTGAAACTAACAGTCTTGACGACGTTGAGAACTTCGAAAGTCACTATCAAAACATTGAGACGAGCTTCTCTGTGAAGCTTTCGCTTCTTCATGATGAGTTGTTCACTCTCATTTTTTGATGAGATCTTGAATGAAGTGAAGTTATCTGTACTTTCGACTGCGCTGCTCAAACACTGCATGAAATTCTTATGTTCACTTCTCTTACATTTTTCTATAGCTTGAATTTGAAAGATGTAGTAGAATATTCTTTTCTTTGTCATATCTGTCAATGTGACATGAAAGTTGACTGCATTTCTGATCTCAACTTTTTCAAAGTTTTCAACTTCATAGATAATTTTCTTCTTTTTGAAGTCGAACATTGTCTCGTTAACAAGCTGTCTTTGATAGTTATTGAAATTGACATTCTTCAGAGTGAAATTGCTCTGCTTTTCATTCGTTATGAAAAGCTGTGAATGATGAATCGTCTTATTATTCATCATATCATTCGAAGTCAAGATCATGCGATCAAAGTCAATCATCGTCGATAAGATGAATGATGAGACTGAGCTGAGTTGTGCTTGCTCAATCAGATGAGCAGATTTCTCTGTCTTTATGCTCGTTGCTTTATCTCTCTTCTTACTGTTTATTCGTCTCACTCATTTTATAAGACATGCATCTTTTCATGTTACTTGATGATTTTCTATCAAAGAGTGCAAGAGTTCATCATCTATGATGATCGCAATCTTTCTGACTGTCTCTTTCTCGATTTTATTATCAAGTGATGTTTCGAGTAATTTCGCATTTCTCAGCATTTGTTTAATGTGTATCTTCAATGCATCATACTTGTCGTTGTCGATGACAAGATCTTGAATGATCATCATCTTGATTCAATTCGACGAAATCTCATCATAGTTGAAGTCTGCAAGCGTATCTGAAATCAACTTGAGTCTTCATGACATATTGAAAGACTAGCAGATACGCAAACATTGTCATCAGTTCTGATAATTTCTAGAAGTCATACGATAGAATGTGAGATGATTACTGTAATGATGTTGAAGAGTGAAATAAGAATACATGTGACATTTTTCCTATTTTGAACCACTTACAGATTTCACTACATGCTGATGACAGATGATGTACGCACTGAGCTTTGCAACAGATAGAGTGAGAGTGCTTATCGCGACAATGAGTATCAGAAGAACAAAGAATTGTGAGTTGATAAGTTAGAGATGAAGCAAAGATCAACTTTCGTTCTCATGTTGCAAATTATGCTAAGCGAGAGCAAATTTGCTCACAACACACTTTGACAACGAATTATCTGTATTCATCTTCTCATCAATCTGAAGAGTACTGCACGTTAGATTCTTTCTATATAAAATGATTTCTAATATTCTACAGAGTTATCAAAGCGCAGAAACTATGACTATGATATACTAGCTAATTGAGCATTTTGTGAAAGCATTTCAAATTTACGATAATTTATCTCAAATCGATGATAATCTAGGGAAATTTGCTTTCAACTCACAAATTTCGAAATAAATATTGAAATGTGCAAAGCATTTCAAATTTACGATAATTTATCTCAAATCAATGATAATCTAGGGAAATTTGCTTTCAATTCACAAATTTACGATAATTTATCTTAAATTCGCTGTAATTCAGAGAAATTTGCTTTCATCAGAAAGCTTCGAGTAAAAAAGAACAAATTGCTTGATTAGAAGTAAAACAAGAGTTATCGCTTCTACTGCTATATCAGATCTCATTAATTTCTGATCATTTTATTCTTTGTATTGCATGCTATTCTGACATTTCATAGTTCAATGTACTTGTATCGACAGAGATTCTGATTAGAAATAGCGACAGCGTGATACAATTTGTCAAACGCGTCAATCAGTATTCTTTGTTGTCTCTTTCACTACAATCTACTTCATCGAAATCAGCTTCAAGCATGAAGCGAAACTGTCATGCGTGTGAAATGATATTGAGAATCACACGAAATCTGATATATCACTTTAATCACTGCTCGACGCTGCAAAATGACGTGCAGTTCTTCGAGAAATATTTAAGAAAAGAGAACTCAGCAGTCAATGAGTATACAGACACATGCAAATACTCTCAGACTGATTTATGACATGAAACGATCACGATGAACGATATTGACGTCTCTGACTTCGAGCAAAGTACAGAAGAAAACGTAGAAGCTTCAGATGATCAGAAGCATTTTCGAAATTCAATTGCATGAATATCACTTGATCTCAAAAGATTTATCAATTCATCATGTACTTTCTCATTCATCAAAGTAGACAATTATGATGAGACGAATGATACAAAGAAACGAAGCGTCGATGAATCGTTAGAACAATATATCAGACTCATAAGAATTATTTCGAACTACAGTAAACTCAAGCAAGATTCACGATCATCTTTAAATGACAGTCTTCAATCAAAGTGACTTTTCTTTTCAAACGAGAAAGATTTTTCTCTTGCACAGTGATTTCTGAACGCGAAAGTCAGTAGCGAAGATATTAATCAATACTTCAAGATCTCGTTTCAGAAGACTCATCATGCTGATTGTATCTTCAAGAATGCAGATCAATTTAGAAGCATTCTACACAATATATTTCACAAAATATCTGATGATAGTTGATTCAAAACATCTTTGAAGATCTCATTGATGAATTCAGAGATCGAAACAAATATATTCAAGATTCAGTACAAAAACATGATAAATGTCTTGAAATTTCTCTTGAGACATCATTCGTTTGCGAGTAATCTGAAATATGCATCAATCAAAGTATACAACGTCAGTGAAAATCGAATGTACATGAAAATGCACATCGATATCTGATGATGAAATACGCAAGCATTGATTTCTGAAGATGACACTATAGTTTCAGTACTGTTAACTACAGATAAAATCATGTTAACTCAACATCATGAGAATAAATTTGCATGATCTGTATATATTATCGTTGATAATCTGAATCGAGCAACTTGACGAAAGCAAAATAGATCTAGTGTTATACTATTAGAATTTATTTCTTCGACTAAACATGCAAATGAAGATCTGAAACGCGAGTTATATCATCACTCACTGAAGATAATATTAAAACGTGAGTTTAAACTGTTCAATCGAATGAAGAGTTTTTCTTGCTAACGTTCTCGTTCTTTAGCACTTGAGAAATTAACTAGAAGAGAGTTTCACGTTCGCTGTGCGAATGATTATACTCGACAGTGTTTTTCTATCATCGTCGAATTTATAATCGATTATGAGAAGCAGATCACTATTACGAGAATCAAAAATGAAGAGCAGTGCACTATATGTCACGTTTCATCGAATCAACGCGATAATCTGCAGACAATCTGAAAAGCTTGAACACATGAGAGTACATTGACTCAAATCAAACATCAAGAAAAGAATTCACGCTCTAAAGCAGATATCAAGCGCGATGTTAAGTGAATACACTCAGTGCAAAACTTTGTCTGAAAACATGAACTTGTCAATATTCACGTCATCATGATGATTGACATCTTGCATCAGCTATTGAAGAGCACAGTGATGTATCTAATTCAATGACTTGAGATGATCATCAAGAATATAACATCAACGATCAGTCTTAAAAGAAAGCGTGATTCACAGACAATCACAGACACAACACATGACGTGCAATTGAATCAAAGATTTCAAGTAGTTCTTTCATATTCAGAGCTAAGACGTTTTCACGACTTTCTATTCGTGAAGCAATGAATAGACGTCGAACAAAAGACAATAGTGCATCAGCTTATTACGATTGTCACTTCACTATTGATTAGAAAAGCATCAGATGCGCTGTACTGTGCTCGAGCTCTTATGAACTTCGTGATGATGATTCAATATCGATTGCATGATGACGAGTCTTTGCGTTACATGAACAACGCAATATACAGAATTAACGTCTTAAAAGAAGTATTCAAGCAGTTTCGACATGACGAGAACTTTAACTATTTCAAGTTTCATGTGATCTCTCATTATATGAATTTTATTCGAAGATACGAAGATGCAGATGATTTTGACATATTTTACATGAAGATCGCACATAAATTTCTGATCAAAGATTATTATGATCTTACAAACAAGCGAGAGAACTTTCAAATGCAGATACTGCATCACAATACTTGATGAGTCAATATGTTGACAATGAAAAATATCATTCTTCATGATTTAATCACGTTCAGATCAGAGATTGACGAGAGAATGAAAGTCATGATTACAAAGTCTTTTAGAAGTCTTGATTTAACGCAGCTTGAATGAAGTTTATCAGAAATGAATTCGAATCGACGACGAAACTGATCTAGTAATTTTCGATTCTGACGCATCGCTTCTGAAATAGCGAAGACGACACATATTGAGAATTTCTTGAACAAATTGTCGATTTTTATAAGAGAATCTCGACGCAAGAAATCAGAAATAAAGTCAAACAAGTATCAAATGAATCGAAAAGAAATCGACTTCTTCTGAATAAATGATTACTTCGTTTCTGTTCATGCATCGATTGAATGTTGAAGACGCGAAGATAAAGACTCGACAGACTCTGAGAAGCTTACATCGAAGCGAATTCGATGTGCTTTTGCATGACAGAGACAAATGTTGAATTGAAGACCTGACTACGTTTATGTTCAAGAGTATGCTGAGAATGATCAAGAGAATTTTGACATAGTCGAAGCTTTGAATGATAGACTGATGAAGCAGTTGCAAATTATAATCACTGTTCGTGATTCGCTTCGTCAAGATGACAATGAAAAATCTGTGCAATACTCGAAAGCTTTAATAGAATTGCTAAAGTTCAAAAACAACGAAGTACTCGATGCTCTACATGATATAATAGAAGTCGAGCAGTGATCGAAGAATACTGTCAAGAAGTCTCGATATCTTGAATGTCGACGATTTTACAATATGAGTACTATACTACGAAGTGCACATCTGATATCAACTGAAAGCAAGAAGTTCTTTTACGTGAATAATTACATCGACTGAAATACATTCAACATCTTATACGAAGAGAATTTTCTGAAAAAGAAAGTTCAAAAGACGAACGAGCTTGCGAGCTTAAACAGACGAGAAAAGACGAAATTCACTCGATAATGAAGAAAGTTCGACATTACGTAAGTTGAGATAAATTAGAGTAAATTGAGGTAAATTGAAGTAGATTGAGATAAATCGAAGAAAATGAGTGAAAAGCATATAGTCACGTCGAATGAAGCATATATGAATGATCAAAACATTTCAGTCGATAGCGTTTAATCATGACTATGATGACAGAATATTGAGAACGAACAAACGACTGAGATTTCACTGTAAAGATCTGTAAACAATGAGATTGATTGTGTAGCAGCTAGCGACATACAAGAACTTACATAGTTCAGATGATGAGAAAATCTAAAATTAATTAATCTATTAATCATAGTGTCTGCTCGTTCGTTGAACGAAATTTCTACTTACTCTATGCATTCTTCAATGCATTTGACGCATTACACACAACATCTGTCAGTAGAAGTTCACGACTTGTTGAAGAGAGCTGTAAATTCTCGAAATAGTGTTCTCTTTCTATGTACACTAGCACTCTTTTCTTCTATCGATGTCTTTTCTGTCATCGAAGAAGAATGTTTCGAGTGAATGAAAGCTTCGATTCGATTTTTCAAGCGAAGAATAGATTTAATGACGAGTTTCGCGTAGATGATGATTCCGATGAGATGTCATTTCTTCTCAGTATCGAATGTTTGAATCGAATTATCATATATATTCATCATCAGTTGTTTTGCAGTCTCGTCAATCTTCTGCTCAAAGATCTTTGCATTCTGATCAATCAAAGTCGAAATCTTCAATTGCAGAAGAAGAGACGCGTAATCAATCTGTTTCAATCTATTTCGAAACTGAGCAGACTGATAATTGTACATGAGATTGCTGTGAGCACGATCGACTGCTGTGATCGAAACTGATGATAAATAAGACTGTAGACGTTGTAGAAAGACGAGTTCTGCGCGATCACTGACAAACATGATGTACGATAATTGAATAACTGTGATAAGAGAAATGAGTGAAGTAAAATTGAAGCTTACTAAGATAAACATCGCGCAGAATCATGAACGCACGATAGCTTGATACGAGTTCTACTCTGTTGAATCAGCTTGTAGCTGATCTAATCAGCTAACGACTGACTGATGATTGATCTATGTTGCTAAATCAGCTAATCGCTGAATTATGAAAAGTGTCTGTTCTAGTAGCTAGCATATGCGTCTCAAGCGCATTAAGATTCAGATGTCGTTGCTCACTAGCTTACAAGCTACTTAAGCTTTTCGTCGAAACATCGATGTTAGCTGGTTTCACAATAACGATCACGTGACTCATATCTCTCATCGTTTTATGTCTATTCTCTTTTTCCCTCCTTGCTCGTATTTCAGAATAATTCACATGCACTCATTGCTTTCTCGACATCTTATTGCGCTTCATCTATAATGAAACGATCGCAAGAAAATGAGCAGATTGACTCACAGCTGTATAGATCAGCAGTCACTAGTTTTAATGTGAAGGTTCTTTGCAAGCTTCAGAACGCATTTAACGCAAATTTCGATGTTGATCTACTTTTCATATTTTCAACAAAGTATTCTGCACGTCTAAGAAGAAAGAAGAAGCAGAAAGTCGATGAATGTGCTCGTCTCATTTTTCTTCGAAACTGACAAGTATTAGAAGTCGACGTTGTCGCATCTGTCAATATCATGAGCGCTTCTATCGAGCAAGATCTCATCATCAACCATCACATGAATGAATTGACATCATTTATTGACATCGCAACGATAGTGTTCTCTTTGTCAGAGTCGGTTCAAACTCTTCTTGAGACACACGCGCATAACATCAGCAATGAACAGTCTCAGTCTTTATCGATCAATCTTAGCAACATCATCAAGATCAGCGAAATTATCTGACAGTTCAAGGCATGCTGTGATCACGCGATCGTCAAATGCAGTGCAAATATAGTTGCAAAAATCGTACTCAGCTTTGAGAATTACACTGAATATATCAGTATGCAGTATCTTGTGCAACACGCTTCAGATATCTCGACATCAAAGTCTCTGAGCTTGATGTCTTCGAACAGAACGTCTTACATATTCATGTTCTTCGTTCTCGGCCTGATTGTCAATCAAATATGACTTCAGCTATCTAGAGATCAAAAAGCCTCGATTAGCGATCAACTCAACGATGCACTTCTGAGACTAAGAACTTTGAATGTATCTGACTCTGTTTCTCTTGACAATGTAGATGACGAAGAATGTAAAGACATCAGACGTCATATTCGAATTTGTCAAGAATTCGTTAGAACATGTGCAGCGTTTGAAGACTTCAAGTTCTTCAATTCACACTTTGAAAGTTTCGCATATATTTTCCTTCTGCGTGATCTCTCATTAAGTCACACAGCTAAGATCGTTTTCTTGCATGAAGATCTTCGACCTGAAAATATTGTGATTCAGCCTGATCAGCATGACAATTACTTTCTCATCGAAATTCTCGACTGAGAGAAGAGCGAATTCTATTCAGATTACTTCGAATGCATCAAGACAACTAGCAACATGTCACTTTCAGACGCGAACAATTGATATCTTTATCTATCGAGATGCGTCTCGTCAGCTACGTACTCTCTGATGTGGCTCGTGAATCGAATTTGGGACATTCATATTGCTTGAGACAAATATTTCATAAATCGAATAGTCATTCGATTTCATCTATTGATATCTCGTAAACATGCGAAGCTGCGCTTTGATAGAGTTCAAGATACAGAAGAAAGATACGAATCATCGAAGAACTTGAAAAAGAAATATTTATGAGAACGAAAGAGAAGAGAAGACTGATAGCCTCGTCGATAGAAAAGCGAAGAGCTTCGCAGAAAGATGTCATACATCATTGTAGTGCTTCGTTTATCTGATCTGTAGTGACAGAAACTTAAGCGAGCTACTTTAACTCTTTCTTGACTCGTCTGTAGTTAATTATGTTCAACAGATGTCAGTCATGTTCTCATTATCTTCTCAGATCGCAATGACGAGAACAGCAAAGACAAAAAAGTACGAATCTTTCGTAGCATTAAAGAGTTTAGTCAATATAGCAAGAAAATTCACAAGATCTTTCAAAACGATCTGAACGAGAGTGCAGAAGAGAGTGAATCATGAGATAACAAATAATCAAATCTCTCACATCGAAATTGTTGTGATAACGGCAAAATCAACGTTATTAAATTCTAATTCTCTAAGAAACCTTGTGACGAAGTATCTTCTCGCTTATGAGCTGTTCATGTACTCAATCACGTCTGTCTGAAACACTGCTAGACATTTAAAAGTACGCGCATAGCTGTTTCTGTTAAAGCTTAAACCTCGCTCATTTAATCATTCAGTTACTGTGTGATTTGTTTTCTCTAGATCTGAATAGCACATAGTAGCACATGTTTGCATAAACGATTCGCGCTCTAACACAACTTGTCACGATCAACATCAAACTTCAGAATCTAGCGATACTTAACGCGTTGTTTCTTCAATACTTCTTATTCTTTCTATTCACTTTAACAAGCACATTCTTTCTATCGTTCACAGCATCATCTCTTTCAATCTTAACATCTTCTTCTTTCTTGATATGTCTGAATATCTGCGTCTAGTCGAGATCAAAAGAAACGTCTTTTCGATCATTTCATTCTTTTCGAAGCTGAATCTTGATTTCGATCTGAACGTAGAGATTATCAAGAAGCTTCATGCAGATAACATCTTTGAGTATCTGAATCATCTGAAGTTTGACAGAAATCAGCTGTAGAACATTTTGATCATCTTTAAGAGATTTCGACTGATGCTTGACAGCATGTCACATTTTCAAGAAATTCTTCAAGATGATGATCAATTGTTTGATCTGATCATGAAATAGCACACGAGTTGATATTCGTCTTTTGATTGCTAATCTCTTTAGTAAGTATATTCATTTTGTTCATTTGCAATTCGCTGAAATCTTGACTGATCTTTTATTCGACTTTAACGAAATAGGAAATTGATACTTAGCGACAAAATCGAAGATGCACTTAGAAAGATGATCGTTGACTTGAGACAGTATCTCATCTTGTTCATTCACATATAGATTCATTGAAAGATGAGATAGATTCTGCTTCTGCGCAGTAACGACTTTCACGAATGATCTATCAAGAAGTTGATGAGAACGATCGAATTCATCACGATTTGATGTTCGCTGCTGAGAGCGTATCTCAGCCGAAAGATTTGAAAGCTCAACTGCATCTCAATCTCGAATATCTGTTTCGATTGCTTTATAAGAAGATGTCATGAAGTTATTCAATCAATAGTAGTCTGATTAATCTGTGATAGAATAAGCGATGAAGATTCTCTGAGAGAAGTGAATCTTCTCAATATTGAAAAAAGAATTATCAAATGATCTTAGAGTCTCGTTGAAGTACAGCTGCGAAAGTACTGTACTGACAATAGTTAGAAGATGAATATTGTCAAGATAGAAGAGCTGTCGACAAACTTACTTGAATACTGTTGCACTAGAACTTTCAGCCATGAATTTGATAAACGACATGACAGTATCTTTTTTACAACATTTGTTAGATCAATTGTAGTTATCTCATTGAGACATGAGCAAGATATGAAGATGAATGTCAGAATCAAATGAAATATCAAAGCGTTCTTTTGACTCGATGATCGATAGATTTACTTATTAAGTAATTAGTTCTTTGCATTGAAGCTGCTTAAAGACTTTTCTCAGAGATATATCAACGTTGAAGAAGAATCAAGAGCTTTTCATCAAGATGAGTGTGATACGTTAGAAGATGAAAAATGTTTCAAGCATAAGACTACGTTGTCATAATGCAAATGCACACTAAGTTTCAGAACAATTATGAAGATTATCTGAGAATAATGAATTGCGTAGAATAAATGTCTCGTTGAGCGATCATTATAACTTTACCTACTCTACGATCAAGCTTGTTCGATTACTTCAGTCGCACTTGTGTTCACAGTCGTGTCAAGTACATTTTGCTCAGATCATGATATTCTGATCAATTATGCATGACACTGCGCATGATGATCGAAGCTCGAATTATTTTTCTTCAGTCTCACTGCGTCATGAGACATTTTCGAAATTTAAACATCATCAGCTTGTTTGACACTTTGTTCAAGCTGTCACAAATTTCTTATTCGAAAAACCTCGTATCTGAATATTGAGTTTCTACACTGAGTGCAGAGTTCGAAAATATTTACACATTTACATATTAGGTAATCGAATAATGATAAGCTCAAACGACGTCAGCGATCTCACATGTATCACGCTTCACACTTCATCTCATCTCATCTTAGATTATCGATGCAGAACTTGCATTTCAACATGCTATAATCACTTTCGTGTTTCGCATTACAGATTCAAGACTTGTCGACAACGATGTGACAAGTCAATCGACTCGTTACGCTTTGAAAGACTCTTTCAAGCAGAAAAACTCATCGCTGAGTTCATCAAGAACTGCATCACTGACTTGTTCTGCATCTTCATGACTCTTTGCAAGCACTTTAGTCTCAAAATAGTCATCTAAATTCTCATTCATGCTCGATGAAGAACTTTCGTCAATCTCTGCAACGCTTCGCAAAAACTGTATTGTTGAAACAGATTTTTCTTTGTCTATGCTCGTCACTGCGTGTCAAAATGATCAAAGAAGTTGAAGAAGAAAAGAATAACTTTCTTCGATGTCGTTGAGCTTGCGAAGAAAATAAGCGAGACGTATCAAATTTGTTGATCGCGATTGCAACGTGCTAGCGTTTGCAGATGAATTGAGACATCAGAGCGTTAGCATAACAGCTATGCTCAAAGTCAATTCTTTAGACGTCAGCGCAGTTTGAAAGAATTGCAACAGCTGAGATCTTGAATGTTTTTCTTCTTCTGACTTTGTTCAGTTTTGTAGCATTGTAGTGACTGAGTCGTTGACGAAGCGAAAGTAACATTGAAGAAGAAGCAAATGCTCGCAGTGTTCTGATTTTCGAAAG
>JAABUV010003038.1_pt1 | contig 21836 bp, 20 predicted proteins | sample 5559971 | NCBI WGS metagenome assembly JAABUV01 (sample SAMN10711881, study PRJNA513362) | rock metagenome | isolation source: Antarctica rocks | place: Antarctica: Victoria Land, Knobhead nord | collected 2015-12-19
AACGAATGACGAGGGCAAGAAAAGGGAGCTCGCCGCGCTGCGCGGCACGGCGGCCCTCGCCAACGCGACGCTGGCCTACGCCGCGTACGCCGAGATCTTCTCCGGCCCGCGCTGGGAGGCGCTGGCACGGAAGGGGGCCAGGACGCAGCGCTGCCTGTGGGCTAGCACGAGCACCAAGAACCCCGCGTACCGGGACATCCTCTACGCCGAGCAACTCATCGGCCCCGACACCGTGGACACGATGACGCCAGCGACCATCGACGCCTTCCTCGACCACGGCCAGGCCGCGCGCACGGTGGATCGGGATGTGGAAGACGCGCGGCGCGCGTGCGCCGCGCTCGAGCGGGCGGGCATCTCCCTGGACGTGGTGACGGAGCAGTTGCAACGGGACGGCGTGCGGCAGTTCGCCGACTCCTTCGACGCCCTGACCAAGACGATCACCGCTAAACGTGCGGAGATGCTGGCCCAGGCCCGGTGAGGGAACAACACGTCTCCCGCAGGCAGGAGTTACGCCCCGGTGTCACGCGGGGGCAGGCAAGAAACGAAGAAACGAGGAGGAGACCGATGGTGACGCCACGCATCCACGACCCGGACAGCCCGCACCAGAGTCTCGATCAGCCCGCTGTGCCCGGTCAACCGCCCTATCCGGAAACGCCGATCCCCGGTCAGCCTCCAGGCACCGCGATCCCCGGTCAGCCGCCGCTGCCGGGCACGCCTGACCTGCCGGGGCGACCACCCGTCCCAGGGGAGCCGGAAACGCCTGGCGACCCCCAAATACCTGGGCGGCCGCCCTACCCGGAGACACCGCTCCCCGGTCAGCCCCCGCTTCCCGGCTCCCCCGAACAGTCGGGGAGCCCGACAGGACGGCCCCCCCAGATCTTCTGTTGACGGTCACCGCCCCGCGGAGAGTCACGGCCTCGTGTGACGGGTGCGAGGACCGGCTAGGGCACGACCGGCGCCGAACGGTGCTGCTCGTCCGTTGCCCGTTCCTCCTCCGCTCCCTTCTGCTTCTCCTGTGCCACCACGGCCTGCACAACGGCCTGCGCATCGCCGCCGCGCAGTTCGCGCCAGGCCGCCGTACCGACGGCCTGGAGCACGCCCGCCAGGGGCGCCCCGAAGAGCGCGCCCCACAAGCCAAACAACTCGCTGCCGGCGACCAGCGCGAGCAGCGCCGTCGCCGGATGAATGCCCACCGCCTTACCCATGATGCGCGGCCCCACCACATCGCCCTCGATGACATGCACGACGGCGAAGTAGACCAGGACCAGCAGCGCCACCACCGGGCCCTGGAAGAGGGCGATCAGGACGCACACCGTGCCGGAGATAAGGACCCCGATGATGGGGATGAACTCCATGAAGAACGCGAGCACGCCCAGCAGCACGGCATAGGGGAGGTGGAGGACGAGCATGCCGCCGCCCACGAGCCCCCCAACGAGCGCCGCCAGCGTCAGCGTGCCCCGGATGTAGCCGCCGACCACCTGGTTCACGATCGCGATGAGCAGGCCGGTGCGCCAACGTTGGGCGCCCGGCGTCTCGCGGCGCAACCGCCGGGCGATCTTGGGCCCATTCGCGGTGAGGTACACGCTCAGGATCAGGATCAGCACGAGCTCGATCAGCGTAGACACGATCCCTGAGACGAGACCGAGCGACTCCTGCGCGGCCGTCGTCCCTACCCCCCGGACGGAGGCGATCGCCTGCTGCTGCGCGGTATGGAGCGTGGTCGACGTGACCCCGAACGGTCGCAGGAGGGGGAGGAGCCGCGGTTCGAGGCGCTGGGCCTGCTGCGCATAGCGGGGGAGGTCGTGGACCAGGCTGGTGACCTGCGTGGCCGCGGTGACGACGAGGAAGGCGATCAGGCCGAGCAGCACCACGAAACCGAGCACATACGCCACAGCGATGGCCAGGTTGCGGGGCAGCCAGCGCGCCAGCAGGGACACCAGCGGGGTGAGCGCGAAGGCCACGATGCCGCTCAAGAGCAGCGTCAGCAGGGCCTTGACGACGTGGGCCAGGAGCCAGCCCCCGACCAGGACGATGGCCAGCCACGCGAGGATGATCAGGGGCAGATAGAGCGCGCGCTGCCAGGACGTGGGCAGCTGACCCGCTGTCCGCGGGGTGTGTGAAACCATGACAGCCTCCCCTTCTACCTGTGACACCACCGATCCATGCGGTGGTCCATGACCGCAGCGCGTTGACCGTCAAAGCAACAGACGGCCGCGCGCGTCCCACGGCGTGGGGCAGGCGATGACGCCCCCTGGCGGTGGGTTGTCCAGCGCTGTCGCGTGCTCCTCCCCCTGATCCACGCGCGGACGGGGCGCCCCTGTCAGGGGCGCCCCGTCCGCGCGGCGCCGTGCCCCCCTTACAGCCTATCCGGAAAATCGTTAGAGAGGCTTATGCAGCCGCTGAGCGCGTGTTTAGGCACTTTCCGGATAGGCTGTTAGGCAGCGGCACCCGTGGCGTGTGTGTCGCGTGCCGCGTAGCGCATGCCGAGGGTCCCGCCCACCGCGGCCGCCACCAGGCCCACCACCAGCCCGATCAGGGTACCCCAGGCCGTGGTCTTCGCCGTGTCGACGGCCTGCTGCGCCTGCGCCGGTGTGATGGTCTTGGCCGCGCCGGACGCCGTAGCGCCGAGCTGCCCCAGGTTGACGCCGAACCCGCTGGCGATGTGGCTCGCGTTGCCGATGAGGGCACCCAGGCCCTGCGTCGCCAACCACAACAGGAGGGGTAGGGCCAGCAGGAACACAAGCGCGCCGTTGAGGGCCGCCCAGCCGCGCTCATGCACCGCCGCCGTCCGGCCGGCGACGTAGCCGCCGATGAGGAAGGCGATGATCGCGCTGATCCCGGCCCAGATGGCCGAGTACGACCCGGCGTTCTGGTTACTGGTACCCTGGACGGCCGCGCCCGTGTCCACGGTCGAGGCGCCGATGGCGAGCCCGAGCAGGCTCAACACCAACAGCGTGAAGAACGCGCTGAGTAAGCCGGCCCAGATCGGCCCCCAGCGGACCCGGTCGGTCGGCAGGTTCATCACCTGCGACACGTTGCGCGTCGTCGTCTCGCGCACTGGTCCGGCATGGCCGGTGGCCGCTGTCACGGGGGCCTCGGTTCGTTGGTCGCCGCGTCCGACGCGGCCTTGATTATCCACTGTGTTCGCCATGGGATGTCTCCTTCGTTTCCTCCGGTGTGTAGCCGCCGACCACGACCCTCACCGAGCCCAGTTTAAGATATATTGCGACCTATCGCGATATAACGCAAGAGGCGTGCCTGGATGCAGGAGGAGCGCCCTGTGGTGGCGACTTGCCCCATCTGGTAGCCGGACGAGGCAGGTCGCCACCACAGGGCGCGCATCGGGTTCTCGACGCCCTCTTCCAGGCCGCCGCTGTCCTCTTCTCTTTGACCTGCCCCTCGTTAGGGACAGCGTTATATTGCAGGACCGCTGGTCGGCGTCTGAGGCCATGGTGTGGAGGGGGAGGCTCTACGGACACGACGACGGGGGGGACGTGGCCGTCGCTGCCCGTGACCCGTATGGGGGCAGCCTCGTCGCGCGCGGGCGCGACCGGGGGCGCGTCGGAGGCGTCCGCCGTGGCGCCGCCGACCCCGGCGTCTGATGTCGGGGCCGACGCGTCCGGCGCGTCCAGCGTGCGCGCGGCAAGTGGTGAGGCGGGGGCGCGCGCCCCCCCCGTGTCGGCGGGGGCCACGGCCGGGGTCGGCGTCGCGCCTGGGTGGCGCGCGGGACGAGACCCTGTGAAGAAACGAACGGCCAGGACGGCGAGCCCGAGCCCGATCGCGCCCCCCAGCAGGAGAGCCGGACGCGGGCGGCCTCCCTCTCTCATCCCAGCGACGATCCGGTGCAGGCCCGCGCGCGCGTCGCGTGCGCGCGGGTCGTCACCGGTGTGTGCCACCCCCGCCGTGCCCCCCTCGGCCATCCGTCCCGCGTTCCCGCGGGTCCGCGCGCCGTCCCGCGCGCCTGTCTGTCGCACGACTCCTCGCGCTGCCATACCACGCCTTCCTTCTTTACCGCTCTGGACGCGACCATTCAATCGGGTTGTGCGCGGGGCTACGCGCCCAGCCCCTGCGCCTGCGCCTCGTCCTTGGCCGCGCCCTCGGCCTTCTGTGCGACGCTCCCGACCTTCTGCAGGGTGTCCTGCGCGGCCGCCCCTGCTTTGTCAAGGGCGACGTCGCGCGCGCCGCCCATGAGCCGGCGCTCCCCCGGTGTCTCGGGTAGGGCGAGCCCGATCAACGAGCCCAGCGCGAGGCCGGCCGCACCGAGGGCGAGCGGGTTCTGCTGGGCCAGCGTCTGGAACCCGTCCCCGACCTGAGACGCCCGGTACTGCACCTCGGCGACGAGTCCGCGCGCCGCGTCCTGCGTCCCAGCGGCGGCCCCGCCGACCGTCTCCCCGACCGCGCTTGCCGCGCTGCCGACGGTACTCCCGACCGTCCCCGCCGCGTTGCCCAGCGCATCTCCGACGTTGCCCACGGCGTCGCCCATGGCGCCCGCCGTTGTGCTGGCCGCGTCCCCAACGGCGCCCGCCGCGCTACCAACGGTGTCGCCGACGGCGCCCGCCGCGCTACCAACGGTGTCGCCGGCGGTCCGCCGCCCTGACTGATCGGCCCGATAGGACGGATAGGCTGGATAGGGCGTAGGGACGACGCCCCGCGACCCGGCTGTGGGCCGCTTGAGGTAGAGCCAGCCCAGGCCGATCGCGGCAAGGGCCGCCGGCAGCGGATTGCGTTCGATCGTCCCCCTGACGGCGGAGCCGAGCCCCTTGGTCGTGTTGTTGGCGCCCTCGGCCCTATCCCTGGTTGTGTTGCCCACTGTCTGGACCATGTGTTCCACCTTCCCTATGGTTGCCGCGCGGACGGCCTCGCCGGTCCGCGCCACGATGTCGGATGCGGCCTCCGTGGCCGTCGTGCGCGCCTGCTCCAAAATGTGGTCGGTCGCTTCCTCGGCGGCCGCCGTGACCCGCGCGATGAGGTGGTCGGCGACCTCCTCGACCGGGCCGCGCACCTGCGCGAGCAGCGGGCCGGGCGCGTCGCGCAGCACCTCCGTCGCCCGCTCCACGAGGTGGTCGGCCGACTCCCGCACGGCGCGCTGTACCTCGGCCACGATGTGGTCGCTGGTGTCCTCGACCGGCCCGCGCGCCTGCTCGATGAGCGCCCCTGGGTTGAGCTTCTCCTGGATCGCGTCGAGCGTCCCGCTCATCGCGCCCTGCGTCCGCTCGATCTGCCGCTCAATGTCCGTCACCTCGCCCGCGTCCGTCGCGGTCGGGGTGACCTCTCGCCACTCGCTCATCCTCTCTCCCCTTTCACCGCGTCGACATCGGCCGCCAGCGTCGCCAGCGTCTGGCGTGGCGCCAGATCAGTGTGCGCGAGGGCCGCGCGGCCCCGTTGGAGCAGCAGCGCGCCCACCCCCGCGACGACGAGCCCCACGATGAGGGCCGCGAGCCACGCCGGGAGCACCGTGGCGAGGGCCAGGATCGCCGCAGCCAGCAGCGCGAGGAGCCCGGCATAGGCCACCGCGCCGCCGATGACCAGCACGCCGATGTCCTTGCCGGCCCGCGTCGCCGTCTGTGTCAGTTCGGCCTTGGCCAGCGTGACCTCCTCGCGCACTAACGCGCCGGTCTGACCCGCCAAATCCCCGAACAGCTCGCCCAGCGAGCGGTCGTCCTTACCCGTCTGCATCTGTCCCCCTCCCTGCTCGGCGCCGCGGATCACGACCCCGATGTCGTGTCACGCGGCCGCCCCCCCGGTGTGCCCGGTGTACCGGGCGTGCGCTGACTGGTCGCCTGGGCGCGCCGCAGGGCGTCCTCGGCGTCGCGGGCACCCGTCCCTGCGGGCGCGCGACCGACGGCATCACCCGCCAGGACGGGGGGGATGGGCGTGTCGTCGGACACGCGGACGGGGGCGGGTCCCGCCGGGCCGCGCGGGGGCTCCGGCGGCGTCGGCGGGGTACGCGGGGGCGTCGGTGCGGCGACCGTGTCACCCGCGCCGACGGCCGGAGAAGGGGCACTTGGGATTGGGGGCGGCGCGGGCAGCTGCAGTTGTGCCTGCGGCGGTGTCTCCTGCGGCTGGTGCGGCCGGCGTGAACTCTTGAGGAAGCGGACGCCGAGCAGCCCCAGTGCGAGCGCGCCCCCCGCGAAGAGCACCGGGTGCGCCCGGCCGAGGTGCTCCGTGTCGTCGAGGAGACCGGGCACGTCCCGGCCGCGCAGGTAGCCCGAGCCGCGCTCGGCCTGCCGCGCCGTCCGATCAGCCAGCGTGGCGATGGGCGTCTGCTCCTGTTCCCGGAGTTGCTGCCCCGCCTGGCGCAACACATGAGCCGTTGTGTAGAGGCTCGCGGCGACCTGCTCGCGCTGGTCCTCTAGCCGTGAGGTCGTCTGCTGCTTGGCTAGGTCAACGGCCTGGCCCACTTTGTCCCCGGCCTGCGCGGCCACCCGGCCGGCCGTGTCCGACAAGGGCGTGTGTTCTTGCGACATCGTGTGAAACGTCCTTTCCCTCGTTCGTCGTTATGGTGCACCGTCGTTCAAGGCAGGTGCTGTGCCATCGTGCATATAGGCGCTCTCAACAGGTGTCACGCCGCGTGCATACTATAGCGTGTGGGCCACTGTTGTGTCCGTCTCCTGTCGGTGCACGCCCGTCGGCCCTGGCGGCGGGCGTTGTCGTGCTACGTTGTCCCATGGCCGCACCCTTCGCGGCCACGCGACGACACGTCCACCTCCTCCCGACGGCGCCAGCCCCCCCACGCTGTCGTCCGCCCGCGACGCACCGTGCGGTCCCGGCCGGCTTGAGGGTGGCGGCTTCTGTCCACTACACTAGGCTGAACGCGCCGTCGCCGGAAAAGTGACGCGGCGCGCGCGTCACTTTTGGGGCACGCCGGCGTTAGACTATAAGGGGAGTAGCGAGCGACATGCGAGATGGGCACGTCCCTCCGCGGCGCCCCGAGGCCAGCGCCGCCCTCATCGCGCGGGCGCGCCACGATCGCGCCGCCTTCGGGGACCTCTACGACCTCTACTTTCGCCGCGTCTACACCTTCTGTGCGCTGCACAGCGCGACCCGCGAGGAGGCGGAGGATGTGGCCGCGCAGACCTTCGAGCGCGCCCTGGCGCACATCGGCCGCTACGAGGAGCGCGGCGCGCCCTTCTCGGCGTGGCTGCTGCGCATCGCCGCCCACGCGGCCGCCGACCGCGCGCGTCGCGCCGTGCACGCGCCGGTGGCAAGCGCGGCGGCGCCCCACACGGAGGATGTGGCCGCACCGGAGCGGACGGCGGCGGACGAGGTGGAGCAGTGGGAGCTCGCGTCCTGGCTGGACGGGCACCTCGCGGCGCTGCCGCCCGCGCAGCGGCGGGTGGTGCGGCTGCGCTTCTACGACGGGTGTAGCTTCGCCGAGGTGGCGGAGCGGATGGGCCGGAGCGAGGGCGCGGCCAAACAAGTGCTACGGCGGGCGTTGGGCGCGTTGCGGGCGCGGCTGCGCGCGGAGGAGCGGGATGAGGCCTGACGAGGGGCGACGGAAACGGCGGCGCACGGCGACGCGGTCGGACGAGGCGCTGGCGGGGCTGTTCGCGGAGCTGGGGCCGCTGCTGGGGCGGCGGGAGCGGGCGGAGGCAGCGGAACCAGACCCGCCGTTCGCCCGGCCGGACCCGGCGTTCGCGCGCGCCCTGCGCGCGCGCCTGACGGGCGAGGAGCAGGCCGCGGCGTCCCCGGCCGGCGGCCGCGCACGGGGCCCGCGGCGGAGGCGGCCCCGCGCGGTCATCTGGCTCGGCGTGGCGGCGGCCCTCCTGGTGGTGCTCGCGCTCGGCGCCGTGGCCGTCACGGGGATCGGCCTGGCCGTGGCCGTGCTGCTGGTGCTCGTGCTCGTCGTCTTGCTCGCCGGCCGCCGGCGGTAACGGCGGTAACGGCGGTGGGCGCGGGAGGTCGGCGCGGCGATACCACCTGTGTTGGCTACACGCCTGCATCCGTCCACTAACGCTGTGATTATCGCTGGACGGATGCGACGTGTAGCCAACACACCCAGTAGCCGGCCCGGCTATCGAGGTCTTATGAAACGTACACAGAGTTGGGGTGAATCGTTAAAGCTATTCAGCCTTTATCAGACGAAGCGTAGATGGATTCCGAGCTGTATTCATTAGTTCTGATCTCTCGGCATGGGCATTAACAATCTGCTTTGCTAGCGGGACAGTCACCCGCATGTCTGCTGCCAGCCGCTCATAATCGATCGTAATGTGACCCTGCTGCTCGACGCCATACACCTTTTCAACCATCTTGCGTAACGCGCGCGGCTTTTCAATAGGTATCTCGTGTGGCTCTCTTGTCCTCCAACCACGGGTCGCCATTTGGCTGTACAGATAGGACCGTTGGCGATCACTAATGACGTCAAGCGAATATGTTCGCTCGATGAGCGCCTGGATTGACACACCCCATCGTTGTTTCAGTCGCGCTAAATGCTCTAGCCGCACGGGTGCCACGAGTTCTTCTTGTACCCGGGCCGTTGGGAGTAGGAACTCTGCCGCGAACCGGTTAGCCTCCTCTTCGGCCGTTTTCGTCACAGGAGTGGTGCGTATCAGAGTACGATGCAAGACTAAATGACCCAGTTCGTGAGCGATGCTGAATCTGAGCCGGTCTCCCGGTGCGTCCCCCATGAGAACAGTCACAGGGCGTTCCACCTCCGACGACGCCCACAGCGAGAAGGCATCCACACCGGGCAAAGACATCGGGAGCGCCAGAGCCAAAACGCCGTGCCGCTCTAAAGTCAAGGTAAGGTTGCCGATCGGTGTATCGGGTGACAACCCAAGGGCTGAACGAGTAATTTGGGCGGCTATCTGTGGGTCCTCGCGCAGGCGCGGGATACTGATGAGTATGTTCGTCATGCGCGGTATGAGCAACAACTCAGCCAGTTCGTAGACAATGCGCCCGAATGCATGCGCCGTCGATCGTTGCTTAGTTGCCCCCGTCGAACGACTGCGGAACAGGAGCGATCCGAGCGGAAAATCAACGACGGTGGGTTGACGAAAAAATGCCGGCGGGAAACCGGTCTGCAGCGCGATTGCTTGGAGATGGGCCGGCGTTGGTTGTGTTAAGCCAGACTCGATCTGTGAGATCGCGGACGCCTTGACGCCAACACGCGATGCTAAATCATCCAGCGTCCACGCCCTCAATTCGCGTGCTTGCTTAACCCGATCGCCGTTAACCCCATCCTTTGGAATCCTCGGGAAGGGTTCCTGCGCATCTCCAAGGTCGAGCGTTAGTTGGCTACCGTCACCCATGCGTCTCGCCTGTCATGCCACTGTTCTCTTCGTCGTCTGTTTTCAGATTCATATCCAGGTCGGGGAGGATGTCCCCATAGCTGGATATAGCGTCTCGATAAAGTTGCCCCAAACGCTCGTCGTCATCCTCAAGGTGCATCATGTCGCGCGGCGCGGCGATGTCAACTTGCGGCAGCGGCATCCTCCAATGTTCGCGTACGTGCCACCGCGTGAAACCGCCAGTTTTGGGACACACCAAAGTCAGAGGAGCGAGCCGACGAGTACCAGTGAGCCCCCATAGCACCACGCACTTCCACCTAGGCTCCTCGTCGTCTGCATCGACATGCTCGACTATCTGAAAGTTGTTATCGAAGGCGACTTGGCGGTGTTGCTCCTGCGGTGGCAGTTGATCATAAAACTCCTTCCCGCGCCGAGTCTTGGGTAGAGGTAGCCATCCTCCACCATCCGGATGCTCGGGCATATCATCGACCGCCTTTAGGATCTTGATGTCATAGCGCTCGACATGTAGGAACAAGCCACCAAGCGGACGGTATTCGGTAACGATCGAGCTTTCATACCCGTGCAACTCGAACTTGCTCCGAGCGACGGTGCGTGTGATGTGCGCAAAGAGAAATGGGTCGAGCTTTAATCTTTCTAACTCGAAGAATCGATGGGCAACGGCTACTCCATATTCCATAGCCACGTAGGTGAGCCGGACGAACTCTTGCAGGTCCGCATAAGCAGCGTCGGACAACGGCACATCGTGTATTTTCATGCTGTAATATTAAGCATATAGCATCGAAATAGCAAGCGAAGTTGTCCATAAATTCGTTGTATGAGGAAATTGCCCAGCGCGCCGTCCCGCCGGACAAGCCGCGCTCCCCCTACGACGACCTGCTCGACGCCGTGGCCCTGGGCCAGCCCATGCGCGTCGAGAGCACCGATCCCAAAGAGGTGCGGGGGGCCAAGGTGTCGATCAGCCGCCTTGCCAAGCGGCGCGGCGTGCCGATCACCTACCAGGCGCTCACCAACGGGTTCGCCGTCCTGCGCGATGAAGCGGCGAGCAAGCCCAAGGCAGCGCCGGGGCGACGACAACGGACCCGGCAGCCCGCCGACGAGAAAGCATCGGGCGCGTAGTGCCCCCTCGAACGGTCAGCGCCGCGTTAGGCAGGCGGGGAGTGTCGTTTAGCGTGGGGATGTCTTTGACGGAGTGGGACGCGTCACCTGGAGCCTCTCAACGCCTCTGCGGCGTGTTGCTACACTGCTGTAGGAGGATGCCTCATGTCACCACGTCTCGATGTGCCCACGTTCGTCGCGCGCTGGCAGCGCAGCACGCTCACCGAGCGCAGCGCCGCCCAGCAGCACTTCCTCGACCTCTGCGCCGTGCTCGGTGAGCCCACGCCGGCGGCCACCGACCCCGCCGGCACTCACTATACCTTCGAGAAGGGCGCGCGCAAGACGAGCGGCGCGGGCGGCTGGGCCGATGTCTGGATGCGCCGCCACTTCGCGTGGGAGTACAAGGGCAAGCACAAGGACCTTAAAGCCGCCTATCGGCAGATACAGCAATACCGCGAGGACCTGGAGAACCCGCCCCTCCTCGTCGTCTGCGACCTCGACCGCTTCGAGGTCCATACCAACTTCACCAACACTGTGAAGGTGGTCTATGCCTTCAACCTGGACGATCTCGCCCGCAATGAGCCGACGCCGACGTGCGCCCTGCCGCCCCTGGAGGTCCTGCGCGCCGCCTTCACCCACCCGGACCTGCTCCGCCCGAACCGCACGACGGCCAGCGTCACCGAGGACGCCGCGCGCGAGTTCGCCGCCCTGGCCGAGAGCCTGCGCCGCCGTGGCGAGGACCCCGAGGCTACCGCCCACTTCCTGATGCGCCTCCTCTTCTGCCTGTTCGCCGAGGACATCGACCTGCTGCCGGCGGGCCTGTTCACGCGTCTGGTTGCGGCGAGCGTCGCGTCGCCCGGCGACTTCGGCCTGCGGCTGCGCGAGTTGTTCGCCCGCATGGCTACGGGTGGGTTCTTCGGCGAGCACAAGATCCCTTATTTCAACGGCGGCCTCTTCGCCGACGACACGACGCTCGCCCTCACTGCGGACGACGTGGCAATCCTGGCGCGCGCGGCCGCCCTGGATTGGGCCAGCATCGAGCCGGCCATCTTCGGGACCCTCTTCGAGCGCAGCCTCGACCCGGCCAAGCGCTCCCAACTCGGGGCGCACTACACCGGCCGCGACGATATCCTACTCATCGTCGAGCCCGTCCTGATCGCTCCGCTGCATCGGCGCTGGATCGCTGTGCAGGAGGAGGCACGCGCGCTTATCGCCAAGCGCGATGCGGCTAGCGGCAGCGCACGGACCCGGCACCAGCAAACCTTGGAGCGTCTGTTACTCACGTTCACCGACGAGATCGCCGCCGTGCGGGTCCTGGACCCCGCGTGTGGGTCTGGGAATTTCTTGTACGTCAGCCTCAAGCGCCTGCTCGATCTCTGGAAAGAAGTCAGCCTCTTCGCGGCTGCTAGTGGTGTCGCCGGCCTGCTTCCTTACACAGTCGGGCCACAGCAGCTCTACGGCATCGAGCTCAACGTATATGCGCACGAATTGGCCTCGGTCGTCGTCTGGATCGGCTACATCCAGTGGCTCCACGACAACGGCTTCGGCGTCCCCGACAGCCCTATTCTCAAGCCGCTCCATAATATCCGGCACATGGACGCCCTGCTCACGCGCGCCGACGGGCAGGCCATCGAGCCGCCCTGGCCCGAGGCCGACGTCATCATCGGCAATCCGCCTTTCCTGGGTGGGAAGCGCCTACGTAGCGAGTTAGGCGACCCCGACGTGGATGCGCTGTTCGCACTGTACGACGGGCGCGTGCCCCACGAGGCCGACCTGGTGTGCTATTTCTTCGAGCGCGCCCGCGCGCAGATCGCGGCCGGGCGAGTCCGACGGGCCGGATTGCTGGCCACAAACTCGATCAGGGGCGGGGCAAACCGACGCGTGTTAGACCGGATCAAGCAGTCCGGTGATGTGTTTATGGCGTGGAGCGACCGGCCCTGGGTGCTGGACGGTGCGGCCGTCCGCGTGTCGATGGTGGGCTTCGACAGCGGCGCGGAAAGTGCGCGCGTCTTGAACGGCGTCCCGGTCCCCACGATCAACCCCGATTTGACCGGCGCCCTCGACCTCACAACGGCGGTGCCGCTGGTGGAAAACGAACGCATCGCCTACATGGGCGACACCAAAATAGGGGCGTTCGATATCACCGCCGCGCAGGCCCATGCCATGATCGCGGCTCCCCTCAATCCAAATGGGAAGCCCAACGCCGACGTCGTCCGCCCCTGGCTGAATGGCGATGATATCACGGGACGCCCGCGTCGCATGTGGATCGTCGATTTTGGCGTGTCCTTGCCCGAGCACGAGGCGGCAGCCTACGAAGCCCCCTACGAATACGTGAGGCAGCACGTCAAACCGAAGCGCGCAGAGAATAAGCGCGCGGTCTATCGAGAACGCTGGTGGCTTCACGGAGAGTCACGCCCCGCTATGCGCGCGGCGTTGGCCACACTGACGCGCTACATTGTCACACCTCGCGTGTCGAAATACCGGCTTTTCGTGTGGCGAGAGACCGCCGTCCTGCCGGATAGCGCCGTCATCGCCATCGCCAGCGAGAGCGACTACGTCCTCGGGGTCTTGCACTCGCGGCTGCACGAAATGTGGGCGCTACGCAAGGGAACATCGTTAGAAGACCGCCCGCGCTACACGCCGACGACGACCTTCGAGACGTTCCCCTTCCCCTGGCCCATAGGACAAGAGTCCGCCGGCGATCTACGAGTCGATGCCGTCGTGACGGCCACGCGTGACCTCGTGGAGCAGCGTGATCGGTGGCTGAATCCGCCAGGGGCGACGGAATCCGATCTGAAAGCGCGGACCCTCACCGCCCTGTACAACAACCGCCCGACTTGGCTCGACCTCGCCCATCGTCGGCTTGACCACGCCGTGCTCGACGCCTACGGCTGGCCGCACGACCTGGGTGACGAGGAGATCCTGGGCCGACTCCTTGCCCTCAACCTCGCACGCGCCGACACCACCGGCCCTGCCCGCACGACCAATCGGGGCGGCGCTATGAGCGGCGTCGACGCGCCCCGCGACGATGAGCCGGGAGACGATGCGCGCATCGATGCCCCTGCGACGGCCTACGTCGTCTACACCGACGGGTCCTGCAAGCCTCCTTAATGCTGATAGCTGCAAACTGATGGGCCTAACGAAGAACAACACTCTCGACCAGATCAACGGTACGGATAATACTAAAATAGGACAAACAATGCTCTTAATAGATCGATAATCCTATGCCTCCCTGGTACTTTTGTCTGACAAACTTTCGTTGACACACCCTGTCTTATCTGCTAGAGTTGTGTTCACAAGGGCACGAGATGGGGCTGTTAGTGTGCATTTTGATGGACGTGCATGCGGGAGGCGGCCCTTCTTTGTCGTGCTTCTTGGAGGGGGGGCTATGGTTACGCTTTCTGTTTCAGCCCAAATCAGGGGGCTGTTGCAGTCGTTAGGCGTCGACGAGACGACATTCGCGCTTGCATTGGGCGTCAACGGACGTACAGTCAAGCGATGGCTCGAAGACGATGATGTGCCGCAGAAGGAAGTCCGCAAGCGGCTGGAAGAGTTGGAGCGGGTGAACGATCACCTGTATCAAACCTTTAATAACGCTACGGCTGCACAGCTTTGGGTGCAGACCGACAATCGGTACCTCGGCGGCCTCAAGCCTAGCGAAGCCTTGCGTGGAAGACGCATTGATCGCGTCGAGGCGGCTTTGGTCGCATTGGACTACGGTGCGTTTGTCTAATGCGTAGTTGAGAGGTATACATGCCTCTGCCCCCTGGGTGGTCTGCGGCGGCGACGATAACGACACGCTCGACCATGCCCTGGCGTGGTCACGTCTGGCGTGACCACGCCAGCCGTTTTTCCGCGACAAGCCCTGATGGCTCTTTAATCTTCTCGGGACGCTACAATCGAGGGCGCGATTCGCTGCTACCCGCGCATGAGATGTGGCCGGCCTTGTACTTCGCCCTAGCTCCCGAGATTGCCCTGGAAGAGGTTAGCCGTCACTTGGTTTCGGGTATCCCTAAGCAGGTGCAAGATCTCCTGGCACGGAACCCTGCCATGACCCCCGAGGAATTGGGGGAGACTGCTCATGTGCTACTTTCGGGGTTGAACGCGCGCCTCCTCAGCGAGATATCCGTCGAGTTATCCGATGTCCTCGACTGCCGGGATGTCGTAGCCATGGGGCTGAAGCCACCCGAAGTCGAACCTGCGGATCTGTTTCACGATACCGACTTCATCGTTGGTCAAGAGCTAGGGGCGGCTATCGTCGCGCGCGGCCACGAAGCCATGGTAATACCGTCCGCGACTCACTTGGGGGATAACCTCATCGTTTTCCCCACCAACCTCCAGCCCAGTTCACGCATCCAATTCGTCGGGTCGCGGAGCCCATCGTCATACGTCGACAGGCGCTGAGGCGAGGCGCGTATTGGCCTCTGATGAGCCGCGCTAATAGCTCATCGTCAGGCTCTCGATACCTGTGATCTCCGCGGCCTGGCTGATCCCGTACGGCCCCAGCATCCCCGCGCCGAAGAAGTCGCCTGTCCGCGTCTCTAATAACTAATGTCGAGGGCGCGCATGTCGGTGAACTCCGCGCTCGCCGCGATCCCGTACTGATCCAGCACGTTACTCCCGAACAGATCGGCCGCCTCCGCCCGCCCGACGGCCGTCCCCCCGTCGCCCCAAGCGTCGAGCACCGCCCCCATCGCCGCCCCGTCGAGGTGGATCTTGTCGCCCTCGGTCGTCTGGCTGATGCGCCGCACCCGCGCCACCTTGTCGTTGGACACACGCACCGGCCCCTCCGCATAGTCCACGCTCAGGCCGTCGTCGCGCAGCCGCTGGACGTTGGACGCTCGCCCCTGCGCGTTGGCGATCCCCTGCACCGCCGCCGTCACCCCCTCCACGCGCGTCCGCGTCACGTCGCGCGCCTCCCCACTCCCCGGCTCCTTCTGCCACCGCTGCACCGTGCGCACATTGACGCCCACCTGTTCGGCGAGCAGCCGATTGCCGGCGGCGATCTCGCGCCGGCCGCTCCCGCCGCCCAGTGTTTCCACCACGGAGCGCACCGCCGCCGGCGTCAGCGTCACCTCGGCCGCCACCAGCGCGCCCAAGCGCTCCGTCAGCAGGTCCGCCAGCGCCGGCACCTCAGTCCCCCTCCCCGTCCGACGGCGCCTGTGTCCCCGGTCCCTCGCCCCCTTCGGCACCCGTCGTGTCGCGGATGAGGGCGAGCAGGCGCTTCATGCCCACGCCCAGCGTCGCGCGCCCCTCGTCGCGCAGCCCGAACGCCGGCAGCAGCGGCGCCAGGGGCACGCCGGCATCGTGGACCTTGAAGTGCCCCAGCCCGCTCCCCAGCGTGATCGTCGGCGGGCACGCCGCCACCGCGTCGGGCTCGTCCGAGACGATGTACACGCAGTCGATGTTGACGGCGACGGGCGTGCAGCCGGCCGCATCCATGCGCGCGATCGCCCGTGAGAGGTTGGCCGCGCCCTGGGCCAGGATGGCGTGCCGCCAGTCGGGCCGGTAGAGCGCGCTGTCCCGCCGGTGCCACTGCCCCGCCATGCTGCTGATCGTGACCGCGTAGGTGAGCTTGAACACGTCGAGGGCCAGCCGCCCCGCCGGCGTCGTGTCCGCGTAGAGCGCCGCCCGCGCGTCGCGCAGCCGGGCGTACCACGACGCCAGCGCCCGACTGTGCCGCGTCCAGACGTGGGCGTGGCTGATCGCGACGGCCTGGCCCCGCTCCACGGCCCGCACGAGCGTCGGCGTGCAGTACCACGCCTCGACCGCGCCGGCGACGCGCGCGCACCAGTAGCCCGGCAGCTTGGGGTCGAAGGGCACGCCGCCCCCGGCACCCGCGTCACCGGAGACCGTGCGCTCCTCCAGGTCGCCCAGGCCCAGCTCCACGTTGGCGCAGGCCCCCAGCCACGCCGCGTTCTTGTCATAGCTGTGCAGGTAGGCCCGGCCCCGCTCGGCCGGGGCCAGCGTGCGCATCCAGACGGTATCGCGCACCGTCGTCGTCTCGCGCGCCGGCGCCGGCCAGTCCGTCACGGGGTCGCGCTGGCCCCCCCGCGCGCGCCGGCCCAGCGCCACCAGCAGGTCCGTCCCGGTCTTACCCGGCGAGCGCACGTAGGGCGCGCCCACCGCCGCGGCGTAGCTGGTCAGCGCCGCCAGCAGCGTGCACGCGTCCGTCCCTTCCCCCCACGTCGCGTTCTCGTCGTAGGCGGGGAACACGACGGCGAGCCCCGCCCCGGCCTCGCCCTTCTTGTCGAGCGCGATCCAGGGGGCCAGGCCCTCGGGGAAGGCGTGCAGGTCGCCGAGCGCGTCGCCGACGAAAGGGTGGCGCAGGTGCCGGGGCGTCCCGGTCATCGCCCTGACCACCGTGGCCGGCTCCGGCAGCCCCGCCGCGCGCGCCCACGCCGCCGTCACCCACAGTTGGGCCAGGCCGTGCCGCCGCGCGCCCGCGTAGAGGTCCCCGACGTGCCGTATCGCGCCCCGGATGGGCACGAGGGGCCTAGCGGATAAGTGCAGGCCGTCGATGTCGAGCACGCCGATCGCCGGCGGCGGTGTGTCTGTCAGTGCCATCGTCCCGTCCTCGTCTCCGTTTTCAAGGTGTGTCGGCCGCCCGCCCGCCGCCCGCCGGCGGCGTCCTAGAGCGCCATTCAAGTAATCGAAAATCCAGTCAGCGTCGCTCCTAACACCATCACGGTGCCAGCCATTCTAGCTGCTTTGAGCGTCAATCAGGCGTACGAGATGGCCGCCGAGGTGGACGAACCAGGCAGAATCACCGGAGTTTTGCACCAGCGCTGATTACTTGAATGGCGCTCTAGGCGCCCGCGTCGTCCCGCTCGTCCGCGTCCGCCTCTGTCAGCGGGAGCGGCGCGGTCGTCCCGCGCAGCGGGGGATGCGCCCCCCACAACTCCTCCGCCGGGTACCCGCTGTTGGCCGCGTACGCCGCGATGTAGGGGTCGGTGACCAGCCGGTAGCGCACGTACGCCGCCTGCTCGCCCCGCCCCACCGGTCCCGCCTCGCGCAGCCCCGCCGCCACCAGCCCCGCCACCAGCGCCGCGTAGTCCTCGCGCAGCCCCGCGGTCGCCGCCGCCCCGTCCCCCGGCGGCCGCACCACCAGGTGCGAGGAGTCCCCCAGCGTCCGCAGCACGGCGATCAGGCTCTCCTCCAGCCCCACCACCCGCGGGTCCGCCACCAGCCCCGCGTGCTCCTGCGCGCGCAGCCCGTAACGCAGCGCCGCCACCAGCCGCTGCGCCACGATCAGCACCCGCAGGAACGACAACTCCGCGCGCGCCGGGTGCGCGTAGAACAGGATCGGGTGCGTGGTGTGCCCCTCGGTCAGGGTCGTCAGTTGCGTCGCCAGTTCGCGGCAGCGCTGCGCCAGCGGCTCCGCCGCCCCCACCGCCAGGTAGCGCCGCACCAGCGGCAGCGCGTCGACCTGCCCGTCGGCCTCCTCGTTGAGCGTCCGCGCCAGCACGCGCGCCTGGGGCAGCAGCGGGAACACCGCGAGCACGTAGGTGATCGCCACCCCCACCACGAGCAGGCCGGCGAGCCCCTCGGCCACCGCCGCCGCGCGCACCAGCCCCGCGCGCGGGGTGAGGTCGCCGAAGCCGATCGAGGTCAGGCAGACCCCGCTGAAATAGAGCGCGTCGCCCCAGGGGGACGCCCCCGGTCCCGACCCCGCCCCCGCCGACCGGGCGAAGGCGCGCGGGGTGGCCAGGCCGGGCGCGTCGAGCAGCGCGAAGCCGACCAACAGCGCGAGCAGCCAGGAGAGCACCAGCCCCGCCACGCTCAACGGCAGCGTCCAGCCGAGCAGGGAACGCCATGCCCGCATCGGCAGCGGGCGCGCCGCGTAGCGCACCGCGAACCAGAGCGCGCGGTGGAAGCGCGCGGAGAGGCGGCTCTCCGCGGCGGGGTGCAACGCCGTGACGGCCACGTCGAGCAAGGCGAGCGCGATCACCACGCACCCGAGCGCGACGCAGCCAAACGCCTCCACCGTCCCCATCACGCGCCCCCTTCTCGCCCTGGTCGGGGGCCGGCCCCACCCGGCCCCCGGCCCTCAATAGGGCCACGCCGCCGCGCGCCCGGGCACAGGTCGCCGCCGTGCCGGATCGCACCGGCGATGAGGACGACGGGGTGGCCCTGACGATGCAGGCCGTCCACGTCGCGCACCCCGCGCGCTGGTGTCGTCTGTGTGCTCATGATGTCTCTTTCCTTTCCTTCTCCGTTGCGCGCGCGCGCGCCCGTCGCTCCTTGCGGGGACAACGGCAGGGCGCGAAATGGCACTGGGCGCAGCGTGCGATGGTCAGGCGCGCGCCGGGCGCCGGCGAGGCCCGCGCCGGCGACGACACCGGCGGCGCGCGCAACGCCTCATCCGTGGCCGCGGCCTCCTCCCGCACCTCGAACGCGACGCGCACGCCCGGCGCGACGCGCCCCAGCGCCCGCTCGATCGGCCCGCGCAGCCGCTTGTCTAACCACTGCTGGTCGACGCGGTCGGGCACGCCGACGCGCAGCAGCCCGCCGTCGAAGCCCGCGACCGTCGTGGGCTCCAACCAGCGTTTGTAGTTCTCCGGTGTCAGCTCGCCCCGCAGCTCGTTCAGTGTGTCGCGCCAGGCCGGCTCCATGTCCAGCGGCGGCGGCGCGATCTCCACCGCCTCGACGGCGGGCCGCGCGTCCAGCGCCGGCAGCCCCTCCTCGCCCCGGATCTTGCCCACCTCGACCTGGATCATGCGAATGGTCAGTGTGCGGGCGTGGATGCGCGCCGCGAACTCGGCCGCGCCCTCGATCGCCTCTAGCACCGTGGCCTCGCCCACGTCGGCGAGCAGCGTCCGCACCCGCCGCCCCAGGCGCTTCGTCGGCTCCACGCGCATCAACGCGACGTAGAGCGCCCGCCACCGCGTGTCCGTGGCGGCCGCCTCCGTCGTGGGCGTGGGCACGACGGCCAGCGGGGGGATAGACCCCTGGCCCGCCGACCGTTTGCGCCGCGCGGGCGTCTCGACGGTGTAGCGGTTGCTCCGACCGCGCCGCTCGGTGAGGCGCAGGTAGCCGGCGTCGGCCAACTCGCGCACGTAGTCGTACACCACGCGTGGCTTGACCCCGATCGCCGCCCCCAATGCCGTGTTGCTGCACGGGCACCACCCGTTGCCGCCGGCGCGGCGACACAGGACGATGTACGCGCGCCTGGCCCCCTGCGAGAGCGTCGCGTCGTCCAGGGCGCGGTGCAGGATCGTGGTGAAGCGCACGTCGTCGTCGTCGCGGACGGGCCGGACGTGGAGATGGTAGACGTTGGGGTGGTCCTGCCCCCCACCGCGCTCCACCGTGACCAGCGCCGCCGCGCGCAGCTCGCCGACCCGCCGCTTGATCGTGCGCACCGAGACCCCCAGGCGGGCGGCCAACTCCTCTTGATAGGGGTGGCACGCCTCCTCGTCCCAGGCGTAGCTCATCAGGATGACGTGCGCCAGGCGCTCGTTGTCGAGCGGGGCCGCGTCGATGAAGGCGTTGGCGACCTGCACCCACCCCTCGCGCGGGACCGGGACGGCCGGCCGCTCCGCCGTCGCCGTCGTGCGCGCGCTCACCGGGCGCCCCCCGCCCGCAGGGCGCGCAGCCGCCAGTAGCGGTATTCGTCCCACTCCCGCGCGGAGGTCGCGGCCAGGGCGCGCCGGCGTCCCGCGACGCGCCGTGCCCGCGCGCCCTCGTCGTCGGCGCGGCGGTTGTCGGTCAACGCCGCCCGTACGCGGTCGAGCACGCGGGCCAGGCGGGGGTCGTGGGGCAGGGCAGCCGCGATCCGCGCGCGGCTGTTGACGGACGTGGAATGATCGCCGCGTCCGAGGACCCGCGCCGCCGCCGCGTGCGTGAGGTGGTAATCCTCGACACATAGGTAGGCGCAGATATGCCGCGCCCAGGCCACGGCGGTCGCGCGACTCGGCCCCAGGATCGCGGCGGGGGTCACGGCGGTTTCGAGAAAGTAGATGTCGGTATAGGCGCGAGCCACGGCCGCGATGAGGGACGGCGTATCGACCGTCCCGGCACCTGTCCACGCGCGGGCGGGGTCAACCCTTTGACAGCGGCGTGCATCCGCGTTATCCTCTGTACAGGGCATGGGGGTGCTCTGAAGCATAAAAAACCTCCGTGCAGGCCCGCAACCCGGTTCGGAGCTGGCTACTCCGTCGGGGCTGCGGCCTCCGTTTGGTGGTTCTGGTGATCGCTTTCACGGCGTGGACACCAGAGCCGGATGATATAGATAGTTAGTCCTGGGCAAGGTAGAGGCTCACCGGGTACGAACCGGTGGGCCTCTACCTTTTGCGGCCATAACGGCCGCGCATCGTGCTACATGGCGCACTCCTTCATGATGGGCATTGTAGCCCACACACCCCCCCCGCGTAAAGGCGACGCACGCACGCACGCCCTGTCCCTCCCTACATGGCGCTATCCGGCGCCTCATGGGTGTGGTCATGGGAGGCCCGTCCAATCGTAGGCCGTGCCATGCTTCACCGGCGCCGTCGGCAGCCGCGCTGGCCTCGCCGGGTCCGTCGCCGCCGCTGGCGTGGAGGCTGCGGGTGCTACAGCCACCGCCGCTGTGGCCGCTGGTGGGGGTGTCACGGGGATCGGCTTCGCCAGCACACGCGCCGGCGCGCGGGGCGTCCCGACGGGCGTGGCTCCCCGCGCCGCGTTGGGCACGGCCACCACCTGTGCGTCCTCACGCGCGGATGTGATGGCTGCAGGCGCGGGTGTGGGCTCCGCAGGGGCTTCGACGCACGCGCGCGGGGCGGGGCGCTTCATTAACCGACGCATGGCCCCCACGGACCACAGCGGCCGCGTGCGCAGGTCCATCGGCCGCGCCTCACGCGCGATGGCGACGACGCGCCGCCGCGACGAGGCCGCCAGGTCGTCGGGGAACAGGAGGGGCACACCGGTCTCGCTCACCGACTGGCTGCCCCGATCAGGGCGGCGGCCGAACAAGCCGCCCGACGCGGCCGAGTCGCCCTCCCCGTGGGCCAGCACGGTGCGGTTGCCCAGCGCGTCGCTCGCCCACTTGGCATCGTCCCCGCGCGTCCCGCCCAGCCAGCCGAGCACGTTGCACGAGTCGATGATGGCCTTGGCCCCCAGCTCCCCATAGTCGTCCACGAGTTGCGAGAAGGACTGGAAGCTGATGACGCGGGAGATGCGCGGCTGCCGGCAGATGTTGAACCACTTGGGCGCGTTGGGGATCGCCCCCATCGTGCCGAACTCATCCAGGAGCATCCGCACCTCGCGCGCCAACTCGCCGTTGGGCAGCGCGCGCGCGCGGTCCAGCAGCACGGTGAACATCGTCGTGAAGAGCGCCGCGACGAGGGGCCGCAGCGTGTCGTCGCCGGCGGGGATCACGATGTAGAGCGCCACCGGCCGCCGCCCCGCGCGCCCGAGGCGGTCGAGGTCGAGCGTGCCCTGTCCGCCGACGACGGCCTTGATGGCGGGGTCGGCGAGCGCGGAGAGGCGCGGGGCCAGCCCCGAGGGGATGGA